>OIZL01001669.1_pt1 | contig 11429 bp, 9 predicted proteins | sample 1588541 | NCBI WGS metagenome assembly OIZL01 (sample SAMN03283285) | human gut metagenome | biome: human-associated habitat; material: feces | host: Homo sapiens | place: Peru | collected 2012 | reverse complement strand
TTAAATTTGTGTGAACTGTAAGTTAATAATTGACATTGATTCATAGAAAATATAAAATTAGTTAATAATAAAAGTAAACAGGAGGAAAAAGTTGAAAGTAAAGTTTAATGTAATTGGCATGTCATGCAGTGCATGTAGCAATCATATAGAAAAAATAGTCTCAAAACAAAAAGGTGTAAATAGTGTAAATGTTAGTTTAATAAATAACAATATGATAGTAGACTTTGACAAAAAAATAATTACAGAACAAGAGATTATAAAAGCAGTACAAAGTATAGGATATGATGCAAATACAAAAGGAGGACAAAATAAAAGCAACCTAGATAAAATGAAACATAGAGTTGTAATATCCTTTGTATTTCTAATTCCACTTATGTATGTTGCAATGGGACACATGGCAGGATTGCCACTACCACATATATTCCATAAAAATTTAGTCCTATTTAGCTTTGTACAATTAATATTAGTTGCACCAATAGTATATGTAAATAGAAAATATTATACTTCTGGTTTTAAAGCACTAATAAAAAGAGCACCAAATATGGATTCACTAATTGCAATAGGTTCATTTGCTTCAATTGTATATGGAATATTTGCGATATATAAAATATGGCAGGGAGAAAGTAGCTATGCAATGAACTTGTATTTTGAATCTGCTGGAATGATATTAACATTAATAACTTTTGGAAAATACTTAGAAACAAAAGCAAAAGATAAAACTTCAAATGCAATTAATAAATTATTAGATTTAACTCCTAAAAAAGTTACAATTTTAAAAGAGCAAAAAGAAATAGAAATACCAATAGAAGAAGTGAAAGTAGGAGATATAATTGTTGTAAAACCAGGAGAAACTATTGCAGTAGATGGAGTAATAGTAAAAGGTCAAACATATATAGATGAGTCAACAATTACAGGAGAGCATATACCAGTAAAAAAAGAAATAGGAAGTAAAGTAATCTCTGGAAGTATTAACAAAAATGGAGCAATAGAATTTAGAGCAGAAAAAGTAGGAGAAGATACAACAATATCACAAATAATAAAACTAGTGGAAGAGGCAAGTGCTTCAAAAGCACCAATTGGAAGATTAGCAGATAAAGTAAGCCGGAGTGTTTGTACCAATTGTAATTACAATTGCAATAATTGCTACAATTATTTGGCTACTATTAGGATATCCATTTGAATTTGCACTTTCTATTGGAATCTCAGTTTTAGTAATATCTTGTCCTTGTGCTTTAGGACTTGCTACGCCTGTTTCTATTATGGTTGGCACAGGAAAAGCTGCTGAAAATGGAATATTAATAAAATCAGCAGAAAGCTTAGAACTTGCACATTCAATAAATGCAATAGTTTTAGATAAGACAGGAACAATAACAGTAGGAAAACCACAAGTAAATGACATATTTGTATTTAACAATATGCAAGAGGACGAACTACTAAAAATAGTAGGAGCAATAGAATCAAAATCTGAACATCCAATAGCAAAAGCTATATTAGAAAAAACAAAAGAAGTTGAGGATTTAGAAGCACAAAATTTTGAAGCGATTGAAGGAAAAGGAATAAAAGCAAACATAAATAACAATACCTATTTTGCTGGAAATGAAAGTTTGATGAAAGAAAACAACATTAAACTATCAGAGTCAGAAGGCATATATCAAAAATTATATGAACAAGCTAAAACAGTAATATTTGTATCAGATGATGAAAAATTGCTAGGAATTATTGCAATATCAGATACAGTAAAACAAACAAGCATAGAAGCAATAAATGGTTTTAAAGATATGAAAATAGAAACATATATGCTAACAGGAGATAATAAAACATCAGCACAAGCAATTGGAAAAATGGTAGGAATAGATAATATTATTTCTGAGGTTTTACCACAAGAAAAAGAAAGTAAAGTACGTAGTCTGCAAGAACAAGGTAAAATTGTTGCAATGATAGGTGACCGGAATAAATGATTCACCAGCACTTTCAAGAGCAAACGTAGGAATTGCAATTGGTGCAGGAACAGATATTGCAATAGAATCTGCAGATGTTGTTTTAATAAAAAGTAATTTGACAGATGTAGTATACTTATTAAGGCTAAGTAAGGCAGTTATAAAAAATATAAAAATGAATTTGTTTTGGGCATTTTTCTATAACACTATTGGAATTCCACTTGCATGTGGTGTGTTATATAAATCATTTGGAATATTGCTAAACCCAATGATAGCAGCATTAGCAATGAGCTTAAGTTCAATATGTGTTGTAACAAATGCATTAACATTAAGAAAATTTAAAATAATAAAAGAGGTGAAAAATATGACAAAAACAATATATGTAAAAGGAATGCAATGTGAACATTGTTCAAATGCTGTAAAAAAAGAGTTACTAACATTAGAAGAAGTAAACAATGTAGATGTAGACTTAAAAACAGGAAGAGTAGACTTAGAGTTATCTAAAGATATAGATAATGAAATTTTAAAGGAAAAAATAGAAGAAGTGGGATATACAATGTCTTAATAAAGAGAAAGGAGTGCTCAAATGCACTCCTTATCACTTTTATGCAACTATGCGTTCATCATAGATTAAAGCATGAGTATTCCAAAAAGTGATAGCTCTTTGCTCTTCAGCAGAGCCAGGAATAATTGCCGGATCCCATGGTTCTCTTTCGGAAAGTATGCCAATGAAGTATGTTACTAATATGTAATTTCCATCATCACATTTTCTTAAAATAACCACAAGACTTGAGCAATCCTCAGCTGTTCTGCCTAACACCAATGGCGTAGGACCTTTGCGCCCCTTACGACGAGCCATAATAATTGTGTCAGTATTATCTACTTTAACACAAGTTGTCTTGCCAATAATCCGCCCAAAGTTTATAGTTTCCTTTACATAGTCTTCGCAAGTGGAGATATGTAAAAGAGCCTCTTTCAAAATTTCCTCTGCAACGGGATGGACAGAGCTATGGTTGTCATTTCGGTCAAAAACCTTAATACCATTGTCTGTAAAGCCTACAAATTTACCTTTCGTTAACATAGAATTACCTCCAAAAATTTGTAGTGCTTACAAAAAGCTTCTCTATTCAATTAAAAGCAATTCGCTTTAAATTTGAATTCAAAAAGTCTTTTGAAAACACTACATAAAATAATATAATAAAATTATAGCACACTTTACATAAAACTTCAAATTACATAATATATTTATCCATTAATTATAACTATTACTTATAATACTATTCCAAGTTATAAATATAAATGCTATAATATAAAAAGAGGTGATAAACTTGGAAATTAATTTAGAATTATATAAAGTGTTTTATGAAGTTGCAACACACAGAAATATATCAAAAACAGCAGAATATATGAATATATCACAGCCAGCAATAACACAGTCGATAAAAAAGCTAGAAAATATTTTGGGCTTACCATTGTTTTACAGAAAGAATAAGGGAGTGGAACTTACCGAAGAAGGAAAAATTTTATTTGAACATATAAAAAACAGTATAGAAACAATAAACAATAGTCAAAATATATTTTCTCAATATATGAATTTAGATAAAGGAAAAATAAGAATAGGTGGTTGGGATACATTAATAAATTCTTTACTAATGCCAATATTAAAAGAATTTATTAAAAAACATCCAAATATAGAAATACAGACTTTTACGGGAAAAACAGAAGACCTAATGCAAAAACTTGCAAATGGTGAATTAGATATTTTAGTTTGTAATTTACCAGAAAATACTAAAAGCTACAGAGATATCAATTTTATACCGATAAAAAATGCAAAGTACTGCTTTTTTGCAACAAAAACATATATAAAAAATAATAAAATCAAGAGTGTAGAAAATTTAAAGCCAAATCAGTTAATAGTTCCAAATAAAATGACAACAAGAGGAAGAATATTAAAAGAGTTAGCTAATAACAAAGAAATAACAGAGGTTAAGGCAAATTATCAAATAACAACAATAGAATTAATGAAATCATTTGCATTAAATAATATAGGAATCGGATTTACAAATATAGAAGATATAAGAGATTTGTTAGAACAAAACAAAGTAGAAGTAATAAAAGAAGTAGAAAATAAAAATGTACAAGAAGGATTTGCAGTATTAAAAAAAGAATTAATGAATAATTGTACATATCAATTCTTAAAAGATATAAAAAAATTTTATAAAGTATAAGGTGAAAGAATCAATACTAAAAAAGTATTGATTCTTTTTTTGATATAAGTACAACTTATATGTAATATAAAAAATGATAATTTTACAAATATTGCAACACATGCTAGAATGATTATGTAAACGGAAGGCAAAAACAAATACTTATACATTGTATAAGAAAAAACAATTATACATTAAAAAATACATATTTTATAATTAGATTAAAGATAGTAAAAAGGTGAGAAAGAGTGAACATTAGCTTAGAAAATTTTAAAGTATTTTATAATGTAGCAAAATATAAAAGCTTTTCCGAGACATCTAAAAAAATATATATATCACAACCTGCTATTACACAAAGAATAAATATTTTAGAAAATCAACTAAACTGTAAATTATTTTACAGAAACGCAAGTGGAGTAAAACTTACAGAAGAAGGAAAAAAGTTATTTGAAGACATAAAAAATAGTATGGAAACAATGGAAAAAGTAGAAGAGAATTTTTATGATTATATAAATAATAAAGTGGAAGAGAAAACAATAAAAATTCAAACAACAAATTCAAATAATAATCTATACATATACAGCAAAATTATAGAATTATTAGCAAGTAATAAGAACATAAAAATTAAGATTTTAGAAAATTCAAATATAAAATCTGGTTTAGAAGCACTGTCAAATGAAGAAATTGATTTATTAATATTTGATAGACCATATAATATAAGAAAAAATAACATAAAAATTGTACTTCAAGATAAATTAGAACAGGTTCTATATACATCAAAAAAATATCTTGAAAATAATAAGATAGATTTATATAACAATAATAATTGTAATTACATTCTACCAACAAAAGGAACATTAGAAAGAGAACAACTGGACAAATATTTTTTGAAAAGCAAAATAAATATAAAATCAATTAGTGAAGTAGATAATTATAATATAAGAAATTTATTTGTAAGTAATAATTTAGGAATAGCAGTAGGGATAAAAGAAAATATAAAACAAGAATTAAATAGAGGCTTATTTATAGAAATTCCTTTGAAAGAAAAGTTACCTACATATAACATATATATAGCAAAGTTAGAAAATAATAAAAAAATAAATCAATTTATAAATATTGCGTAAAAGTATTAAAAAAGGGGAGAGATAAAAATGGTAGGTGTAGCATATAGGGAGGCAGCAGTAGAGGTTTTAGATATTTTAAAACATACAAGGAAAGAAGACGTGAATAAGATTCCAAAAAAATTTATAGAGTTTCTTGAAAATAATAAATCAAAAACATATATTGCAAATTTAGACCATACAAAAACAATAAAAGAAATGGAATTAAAACCTAAGACACAAGCATTACTTGGACTAATATATTTAAAGTATTGGGCAAATGAAGAAGAAAAACTAGAATTTAGAAAGAAAGCAAGAGAAAATGAGGTTAACTATCAAAAAGAATTAAATGAAAAGTATAATCCGGATAATTTGTTTAAAAATAAAGAAAAGATAATTGTAAGTGACGATAATAAAACAAATATGACATTACAAAAAGTAAAAAAAGAAACCTTTATACAAAGAATAATACAAAAAATAAAAGAAATATTTAGGAGGTAAAATCGTGAAAACCATCGATGAAATTTATAGTGATTTATGTTTAAAGGGAAAATATGAGGAGAAATATGAGTGGAAACAAAGAGGAAGATTTGCAGAAGGAGGTCGTAATTTTATCTATAAAGGCGGAAGTCTAGACATTTGTGAATATTTATCAAATCAAATGAGAAAAAATGGTTATGAGACATATATAGTGTTTACCAAAAGAGACCATAAATTTTTACATGCAGCTGTTGTATATAAAAATAGTGAAGGAGTTGAATATTATATTGCAGATCCTACTACGGATTTAAAAGCGTTTGCCGAAAAGGGATTAAACAATGTATTTGTAAATTCAATGTACCTTTCAGATACAGATAAAGAAAGGGCAAAATTATTAAAACAGAGTAAAAACCAAAAAAGAAATATAGATGAATTTATTGAAGAATTTGGACCTATTACTTTAGACAATATACTTTTAGAAGAACAATTAGAATATTTTAGTGATGCAGGTGACCTTAAAGAAGGAATAAAAAGAGCAAGGCACTTTAATTATGACGGATTTAATAGATATGGGTTAAATAGGAATGGTACTTATTATAATAATGAAGGATATAATAATGATGGATATAATTATAAAGGAATAAATAGAAGAGGATTTAACAAAGAGGGATTACACTATAAAACAAATAAACCGTATGATGAGAAAGGTTTAAATAAAAGTGGAAGATTTGACTATGACGAAGATGGATATAATATATGCGGCTTTAATAGATATCAAAGACATAGAAATGGAACATATTATGATGATGAAGGATATGACTATAGAAGAATAAATAAAAAAGGATTTAACAAAGAAGGAACACACTATAGAACAGGTGCTCTATTTGATGAAAGAGGATATAGAGAAAATGGGGAATATTATTATGATGAAGAAGGGTATGATTATAGAGGATTTAATGAATCAGGTAGGGATAGAGACGGATATGATAGGAACGGATTTAATGAAGAGGGAATTCATAGAAAAGGAACAAAATATGACGAGAACGGTAGAGATAGAGATGGATATGATAAAGAAGGCTATGATAGACTAGGTTTTGACAAACAAGGATATAACAAAAAAGGATACAATCAATATGGGGTAAATAGAGAAGGTATTAATATAGATACAGGAAAAATAGATGACAGAATTGTTCTTGTACAAGAGTTTGTAGACAGTAACACTAGTAAACAAATGTATTGTAAACAAAAAAATATAAATCTAAATGAGTTTAATAAACTACTTAAAGAAATATTTAGTATATATCCAAATATTGATATAACAAAAGATGATATAGATAGAGAAGCAAAAAAAAGTTCAGCAATTTATTTAGCAAAAAGAGAAAAAATTGCAAATGGATTAATAAGTGGAGAAATAACTTTTGATGAGTACTGCAAAAATAATAAAGGAATAAAATTTGAGGACTTATTAAGTGAGCTACAAGGAACTGAAGGTGAAGTTAAATTATATAGACTTTTTGGAGAAGCTTTTACTAGTAAAAAATTGGATATGATGGACTATATTAACATATTTGAAAAAGGTAAATATGATAACACTGTATACAAGAGAACTATGCAAAAATTTATGGATTTTGAGAAGGAGTGTTTAAAGCATAAAGAATTACTAGAGATATATAGAAAATTAAAAAAGGAAGAAACAAGATTAGGGAAATATAAAAAACAATTTAAGAAAGACGAATGTCAAAAAATTGGATGTATAAATAAAGAAACAGGTGAGATAGATTTTATAGAAATAACAGATGAACATATACAATATGCAAAGCAATATTTGTATGACAATGGGAAATATATTTGTAGTAGTAATATGCAAGAAGTTTTTGGAATGCTTGCACGCAAAGAATTAAAATTTGAAGATATTAGAAAATCAGAACCTTTAGTAGAACACACTTCACAAGAAATATTAGAGGGAATATCAGCACGAGAAGGGGAGATAGAAGAAATACTAAATGAAACATTATTAGAACAAGATAGAGAAAAAGAAGAAGAACAAACACAAAGTGATAACTAACAAAATAAAGAAAGAGGTATATTATGGAAGAGAAATTTTCAATAAAAAAATTGAAAGAAATGATAAAAGAGTATTTAATAGCACAAGAAGATAGAATAAAACTTATTATTGATGGATGGAAATATGAAGAAAATGAATATGAAATACAAGAAATAGAAGAAAGAATAAGTGAATATGAGGATGAATTAATATATGTAGAAAGAAATAATGAAATACTAAACAAGGTAGAAGAAAAACTAAGAGATTTAAAAAAGCAAGTTGGTGGCGAGATAAGTACAACAAAGTATATAGATGGATTTTATCCAGAAGCTATAAATGATATAGTAGATGAAATTTTAACAAATGAACTTATAGAACAGGATAAATTAGAGTTAAAAATAAAAGATGCAAAAGTATACACTAAAACTAAAGAGGAATTAGAAGAGGATTTAGATCCAGAATGTTCTACTTATAATGCAGATATGTGTTATAGTGGAGAACCAACAGATAAAGTTACAGTAATGGAAGGAATTGATAATAAGGGTAAGAGACAAGTGGTTTACTATTACAGTTATCCAAATGGAGATGAAATTATTAGCCAAAGGAGAAGCCATAATGAAAAACAAGATATAGAATTGGTAGAAAGAAAATTTTTAAGGGACACTGGAGGAGAACGTCTACCTTTAGATGGAGAAAGTATAGTATACCAATACAACAAAAATGGGAGAAAAAAGATTGCATTAGGAGATAATGATATTGTTGGAGCAGAATATTTTGAGTACGATGAAAATGGTGAAATTAAATTGATAATTAATGAAGAAAGTATTCACCAGTATTTAAGCGATGGAGAAAAAAGGTATTATATAGCGGATGGGTACTTTAAACCAACTAACAATGGATATATTCTACTTCCAAGCAAAAGTAAATATGATATAGAAAAGGAAGAGATTCGTAGAATAGTGGGTGGAGATCTAAGTCAAGAAGAAAAAGAAAAAATTCTATCTGAATTAACACCAAAGAGGCAAGAAGAAGTACTTAGAATTTTAAGAAGTATGGAACCAATATTTGAATACTATCAAGAATTTGATTCTACAAATACAGAAAAAAGAGAGAAAATAATATCTTGTTTTAAGGGATTTTCGAAAGATTTAAAAATAGATGGAAGAACTAACAAACATACTCCACAAGAAATAGCAAGTGGAATAAATGTAAGAGAAGAACAAATAAGAGAAGTGGAAGAGGAAGCAGTAAAAGAAGTGGAAGAGCAAAAAGACAAAAATGCTCAAACTTTAGGAGAATAGATAGAATTTATTGAAGCAATATTAAAAATACTGTATAATAGTACTACAAAGGAGATTTAAATGAGTAATATAGAGTTATTATCACCAGCAGGGGACTTTGAGTGCTTGATTTCAGCTGTACAAAATGGAGCAAATGCAGTATATTTTGGGCTAGATAAATTTAATGCAAGAGTTAATGGTAGAAATTTTGAAGATGAAGAGCTAGTAAAGGCAATTAAATATGCAAAACTTCGCAATGTAAAAACACACTTAACATTAAATATATTAATAAAAAACAAGGAATTTGAAGAAGCTTTAAAACTAGTAGAATTTGCATATAATAGTGGAATAGATGCAGTGATTGTGCAAGATTTAGGTCTAGCTAAAAAAATAATGGAACTATTTCCAAAGCTTGAAGTTCATAGCAGTACTCAAATGACAATATACAATTTAGACGGAGTAAAAGAGATAGAAAAACTTGGCTACTCAAGATGTGTGCTTGCTCGTGAACTTTCAATAAAAGAAATAAAAAATATATGTAAAAATACCAATATAGAAATAGAGGTATTTATTCATGGTGCGCTTTGTATTTGCTATTCAGGACAATGCCTAATGAGTAGTTTAATTGGTGGAAGAAGTGGCAACAGAGGAAAGTGTGCAGGTACTTGTAGACTACCATATTCATTATTAAAAGACGGACAAGAGCAAGAAAAAGGATATCTTTTAAGCTCTAAAGATGTATGTACATTAGATATTTTACCAGAGCTAATAGAAGCAGGAGTGAAGTCATTTAAAATAGAAGGCAGAATGAAATCAAAAGAATATGTTGGAATAGTAACAAGCATTTATAGAAAATATATTGATTTAGCAGAAAGTAACCAAGAATATTTGGTAGACGAAAAAGATAGGGAAATGCTAATGCAAATATTCAATAGAGGTGGATTCAGCACAGGGTATCTTAAAGGAAAGCTTGGCAAAAATATGATGTATATCAAAAGACCAAACCATATAGGAACTCTTTTAGGAGAAGTAATATCATATAATCCAAATAAGGGACATGTAAAAATAAAATTATGCAAAGAGCTGGATTTAGGAGACAGTATAGCAATAGGAGATTCGAGTTGTAAAATTTCAGAGCTTATGCAAAAAAATAATAATATAAAGATGGCAAAAACAAATGATATAGTAACAATAGGTAGAATAAAAGGAAAAATAAAGCCAAAAGATAAAGTGTATAAAACTGTATCTATAAAACTAAACCAAGAAATGGATCAGAAAATAGGTAAAGAAAATATAAAAAGAAAAGTAAATTGCAATATAGAACTAAAACAGGATGAAGTTATAAAACTAGAACTACAAGATATAGATACAAATATAAGTGTAAAGCTAGAAGGCGATTCTGTTGTAAAAAAAGCAGATAATGCAGGAATAACTAGTAAAAGAATTGAAGAACAATTATCTAAAACAGGAAATACGATTTTTAAAATTGAAAATATTAATATAAAAATGGATGAAAGTATAATTGTTCCAATAAGTAGCTTAAATGAAATAAGAAGAAGAGGGTTAGAAGAGCTAGAACATAAACTATTAGAATCATTTAAAAGAGAGCAAGTTAATTTAAAGTTAGATGTTAAGGAAGAAAAATTCATACCAAAAGAAGAAGTAAAAGTTACATTATGTTTGAATAAAATTAGTAAGGAAATTGATTATGCTAGTCTAAAAAATGTAGATAATGTGTATATACCATTTAAATACTTTTTAGATGAAGATTTAAAAGAAAGCATAGAAAATATATCTAAAAAATTTAGTACATATATACTACTTCCAGCTATAACAAAATCAAATTATGAAAAATTATTATATAACAATTTGCCTAAAATAGCAGAAAGAGTAGAAGGTATAGTTATATCAAATTTATCTCAGATATATGAAATAGAAAAGCTTGGAATAAATGGCAAAAAGCTAGTTGCAAATTATACAATGAACATAGAAAATAATTTTACAGTAGAAGAATTAAAAAGACTTGGAGTTTGTAAATATATAGTACCGCCAGAAGCAGAAAAAGAAACAATAAGGGGATTAACAGAAAACATAGAAAAAGAAACAATAGTGTATGGAAGAACTTTATTAATGACAACAGAATATTGTACAATAGGGACACTAAAGAATTGTCCTGCAATATGTCAAAAAGGAAGATATACTCTAAAAGATAGAATGGGATTTGAGTTTCCGATATATACAGATAGAATAAATTGCAACAATTTAATATATAACTCTAAAATAACATCAATAAGCTATAAAGACTTACAAACAGACTCAATAAAAATAGATATATTAGAAGAAACAAGGGAAGAAATCCAAAGAATTATAGATATACAAAA
>OIZL01001668.1_pt1 | contig 11430 bp, 14 predicted proteins | sample 1588541 | NCBI WGS metagenome assembly OIZL01 (sample SAMN03283285) | human gut metagenome | biome: human-associated habitat; material: feces | host: Homo sapiens | place: Peru | collected 2012 | reverse complement strand
AAGACTACGAAGGAGTAACATCGCCCAAAATTCAAACGTATTACCTCCTTCTAAAAAGACGGCATCGCTCTGCATGGCATAGTCCCAACGTTCCTTGTCGAAGTTTTCGCCAACAGGGCAAATGATGTATTCTTCAAATCCCATACGGGCGGCGAAGTAGGGCGGATATTCGCGGGTGGTCGCCTGCCAGTACGAAGGAATGACAGCGATGCGACGATTTTTGCCGTGCTTATTCAGCCAGTCGTTCACGCGATTGTTCAGGCGCTTATCGGCGCAGGTGGTAGAAAACAGGATGCAATTTTTCACTTTTCGTCCTCCTTCACGCACTTCGTCTTGCAAGACAGCCAATTCTTGTAGCTGTGTAAATCGGTAAATTTCTTTCCGCAACAAATACAATGCAATTCCTTTGTCCCAACGTTTCGCGTCTTTGGTGCGGATTTGCCAAACCAAGAATAATTATACACATCATAGTAAAAAGAACCCTGTTGTGCATTTCTTTGGGCGCCATCGTGCATTTCCCAATTTTCGCCGCCCATGACTTCGCGGAGCATTTCACCCCAAACGCCACGGATTGCATCGCTGGGCGTACCATTATAATGACCATAGACCACGTTCGTCAAATCGTTCTTGTCGATGGTCAACAGTTGACGGAAAATCATGTCCGTCCATTCAACAGAACCATAGTCGTTTGAAAACACGGCGGTCTTATTGTGGTCAAGATATGCGACGGTGGTGCAATCGTCACGCATCAAAGAAAATCCACCGACCTTATTGAAGCCACCGCGATTCTGTGTGCGGTCGTTACGGTCATACAGAATGGACATACAACTGCCCCACTTGTGCGTGTTCGTGGACAGCATCACCATATCCACAGGGTCAATACTGACGATGGCACGCCCCTTAATCATATTGTTCTGCAAAACCTTTGACAGTTCCACGTCGAATCCATAGTCGTTCAGAATCTTCGACAGAACTTTGGACGTCTTTGCGCCCTTGCGATAGACGCGGGGGAACAGCCATGCCAGCGTCTTACTGGTTGTATTGTTGATAATGCCTTCGCAGAAATCTTCAGTGCGCAGTTCGCTGATTGTCGCGGCGTATTGCGGATACTTGCGACAAAGTTCTTCAATGTTAGACCGCATCGTTTCGTTGTCTGAGGGAATTTCGACTTCGCGGATTAGGCGCGTCTTGTGTCCAAACAGTTCAAACATCCACGCCTTCGCGTCAACCCACTGACGCAGATATTCGTTCACCTGCTTGCGTGAAATCATTTTTTTATCAATTTCGGCGGTGATTCTGACGACTTCCATAAAAGCCTTCGTGTCAACAGCCGCCAGCATTTCCTTTTTAAGTTCAGCAGAAACAGCCATGTCGGTGTACTCCTTTTACTTTATTGTACTTATATTATAACGTCAAAAAGTTGTTTTGTCAAGAAGAAAAGGGTGGGCGTTTCCACCCACCCCAATCTTCAAACGGAGGTTTACTGACAACCGTCAAACACGGCGTTGTTCTTGATTTCCTTTCCGCAACACAGGCAATAGAGCTTGCCGCCAGCAGTCACCTGCACCTTGGACATATCGGTGTTGGCGGGCGAAATCAGCGCCTTCTTGATTTCGGGATAGGAACGCTTCAGGGATTCCCATTCGTGAATGTCGCTGTAATGATGGTTCGTCACATCGACATAGACGGGCTTGTTCCCGAAATACTTTTCGCTGTGGATGCGCTTCAGGTCGCCATAGTTGTCCCAATCGGTCACGCCGATATAGGAACCGATGGTGTTTTCCAGCAGTTCACGCGCCTTTTCAGACACAACTTCGATATCCTTGTGCTGGGGATATTCGCGACCAAACAGGAACGTGCAGTTCATGCGGTCGCCGTTGATAATCTGACGCCAAGACTTCGAATTTCCTTCGAACTGGTTCTTGCCGAAGTTGTATTCGTCGCGTTCGCCATCCTGTCGCGCCACGATGCGGTCGTAGGTGTAGGTCTTGCCGTTATCACGATACGCAATCAGCGCGTTGGCATCCCAAATCCACTGGACGGTGCCATAGTTCATGGAGCCGTACAGCTTCTGACAGGTAGACCAGCCGTGCATATTCGTGCCGGAAGTCATGAAGTCATACGGGTCGATGCTGATGCACACGAAGCCCTTAATCATGCGGTTCTGCATGACCTTGGAAAACGCAATGTCAAATTCCTTGTTCTGGAAAAGCTGGCTGAAGAACTTGGAAATCTTCATGCCCTTCTTGTAGACGTCGGGCGCATAGGTCTTGTAGAAGTCGCACTTCGGCATTTCGTTCTTCGTGAAGTAGTCGATGCCATCACGACCGCCAGCTTCGACAACCTTGTCGATGGACGCGGCATACTGCGGATACGTCTTGTAAAGGTCATAGACCATCGGACGCATTTCATTCGCATCCATCGTGTATTCGATGGGGGTGCGGATGATGAGCTGATGACCAAAGGCGACATAATAGTCGTACTTCGCTTCCGCCCACTTGCGCAGAAGAATGTCGATTGCTTCGTCGGTCGGCTTCTTACCGTTGCCAACAGCGACCGAACAGAGCTTGCGGAAGCGTTCGCGGTCAACCTTTGCCATCATTTCCTTGATGATATCTTCGTCCTGCACGTCGTGATGGATGCTGTAATTCTTCATCTTGGGCTTCGCGCTTTCGACTTCGGGTTCCTTGTCGCGGAACGAAAGCACGGAAAACGGGACGGCAACGTCGAAACCGACCTTGAAATCGCCGGTGTAGCCGTTCGCGCGAACCTGTTCCTGACGTTCGGCGGGAATTTCGTCGTTGATGGTCACGTCAACAGTGTTGCCAGAATCCATCTGCCAACGCATATAATCGTCGGCAAGAAGGAACAGCCCCTTAGCCCAAAGAAGTTCCTTCGGATAATCCTTATCCGCGTCGAAACGGTTGATGACCAGAACATCACCGTCCTGAATGCCACGAAGATTGGGATACTTTTCAGTCGCCCATTTATCTTCCGCGCTATTTACGACCTTCTTAATTTCTGCCATTTTTAAGACCTCCGTTTATAAAAAGATTTTTTATTTTTGTGTTTTCGCTTGCCTTATGTTATATATATTAGCAGACAAATTAGAATTTGTCAAGCCTTTTCTTGCTTTGTGATGCGTTCCCATGTGTAACCATAGATGTCTGTGCCGCCATTCTTGGAATATTTTTCTACCGTGTGCTTGCTAATTCCGCTTTTTGTGTAAGCGTCTTGAATACTGTTATATTCAGCCACAACAAATCCGTCTTTTAGTTGTCTTATTGCAATTCTTTGACGTGATACCTGTCCGGGTCTTTTTAATGGTCCAATAAGTTCATAGGCGCGAAGCCATCCAAGACAACAAACACTCTTCACGTCAGGGTTTTCCATTCTTTTACGAATAAGTTCTTTTGCCATTTCTTCTCCGTATTTTCTACAAGTTGTGTTTATTGTTGTTCCCGAAAATCCGAGATAAGCGTCCCATTCGTTTCCGTTCTTTACCATGCCATTGACTTCAATATGGCGAACAGAATCTTTATTGTTTACATTTTCTTTCATTGTGACCCATCTACAATTTTCTGGACAATAGTCGCCATTTACATCTATTCTGTCTATACTTAAATCGTCTGTATATCCATTTTCCAACGACCACTTTTCAAAAAGCGGTGGATTATTAAGCCATTCGTCACAGATTTTTATACCGCGCCCACCATATCTTGGATAAGATTTTGCTGATTCTGCATAGCACCTTCGCTTCATGCCACGAAAAATATAATGGATTCTTTCATTATTCCATCGCTTATGCTTGCATATTGTCGCCTTATCTATATCCGTATAAAGTTTATCAAATTCGCCACCACAAATGGAACATCTGACGCGATAAAGCGGGCGACCGTTCTTGTGCCTATAATCGCATTTATAAAGCACGTCAAATATACCAACGCGAGTTCCAACGATATCTTTTGCTACACCTATAATTATCACACCTTTCTGTATATGGTGATAGGGAAGGCGCTAATGCGCCTTCCCGTTATTCACCTTGTTTGATTACTGATACATAGCGATGGTGCGCTTGCGGTCAGCAATCAGCGCCTCAGCGGCGGCGATGTCAGCCTTCGCGGCGGTAACGCGGGGGTCCTCACGGGTGTAAACCGTAGTAAGCGCGGCGCAGGCGGGACGGTTCGTGAAAAGTTTCTTCAGGCTTTCGCTAACAGCGTCCGCAGGAGGAAGCGTTTCATAAGCGTCGGCGCGGTCGATGGTGGCGCGGTTCTTGCCAAACGTCAGGTCGTCGTTGCAGCGCAGATAGTTGCCCTTATCATTGATAAGGAAGTTCTGGTGGTTGTCATCGCGCAGAAGCACATACTTCTTACCAGCGGAAGAAGTGACGATGGAACCCAAGGGCAGGTCGGAGAAAGTACGAACATTAGCCATAATAAAATACCTCTTTCATTTTTGATTTTTTATACCAACGGGCGGCTAAACCCGTAGATACCGTTTCCTGTTATGCTATTATATTAGCACACATTTTGCTTTTTGTCAAGTCCGACTGTCACGGCGACTTTCGTCATTTGAATTTCACACTGGTGATGGGTATGGGATTCGAACCCATGATACAGCCGTGAAAGGGCTGTGACTTAACCGCTTGTCTAACCCACCATTTGGTGACCCATGCTGGATTCGAACCAACGTTTCATCCATGAGAAGGATGCGTCTTAACCGCTTGACTAATGGGCCATTTCCAACTGTGCTATTATAATAACATACCATTTGGTTTTTGTCAAGTGCTTCCCGCTATCCCACTTTCACGGTTCGCAACAGCTAATCCTTGCCGCCTTGAAATGACGGTTTAGCCGGTAGACCTAACGCATAGGCGACCACATTATTGTGGAGCCGTTGCAGATAGGTGATTCTACCATGTTAATAATATTCGCACGGATTTCAATGGGCGCTGTTAATCCCACGGCTTTCCTGCCAAGTGCGCTTTCGCATTTTACACTCTGCCCCGATTGCGGAACTTGTGGGATTTGGTGGTCGGGTTATTTTAAGCGTCACCGACTATTCCGCTTTGTGTGATTATAATATCACACGTTTTGGTTTTTGTCAACAGTCTCCGTAATCGGGCTGGAAGTTCCACGAAGTAGACCAAACCTTTTCGCCGTTATATTCAATCTGGATAAAATCATCCTTGACGTCCAGCACAACAAACGAACGATAGGCGGGCAGATATACGCCAGTAATTGGACTGTTGTAATTCGGCTTTTTGTAGACGGCGCTGGAACCGTACTTTGTGAACACTTCGTCGCCCTTGACGTAGAACCGCGACCAAAAGTGCGACCCTTTGTTGCCATAGTAGTTCTGCGTGGGCTTCGGCTTCGCTTCACAGTACGGATAGATAATGTCGTCCTTTGTGTCTGCGATAATCTTCACCACCTTGTCGATGGTGTCCTGCAATTCCGCATAGACGACATATTCTTCCGCGTGGTGTTCGTTGTAATAGCCGCACGACAGATTAACGCTTGCAAGGTCAAACACCGGCGACAGATTACAGATGTCCGTGAACGAACCCTGTGCTTCGACAAAGCCGTGTTCGTCAATAAACTTCTTGAACTGCTTATTGTCGCACTTGTAGTAGACCGAATCATGCTTGCCGCGACGGTCAATCTGAATCATATAGCCGACACCTGCAACGCGACCCTTAATTTCCTGTGCCGCGCGCTTCGTGGATGCGCCGCCCACTTCTTCGTCCGTGCTGAAAAACAGATACGGACGCTTCCCGCTTTCTTCTGTCGCTTTCAGAATCGCCAGAATGGCATAGACACCACAACGGTCATCGCCACCGATACCCATAGGCGAACTTACTTTGTTGCCATCGTCAACAATCTTGGTCGGCTGACGCCTGTGAACCGTATCGAGATGGGCACAAAGCATCGTCGGGCAGTTTCCGCTGAAAAACAGATAGTCACCACCGTTGACCGTGTTTGCCAGCCCATAGTATTCGCTCAGCTGCTGATGAAGCCACGCAAGCAAATCTTCCTTAACGGGCAGACAAAGTTTCTTAAAGCCTTCCTTATTCATGTTTGCACTCCTTTTTATATCCGCCGATAATCCCGCTGATGGATTTTTCGTCGAAAATATAGATTTTCCTTGTCATATCTTTCAGGTCGCGTTTTGTTTTCAACAGCTTTCCGCCATGTTCCAGCAAATATTCACACATTCGCGGACTATGGACAATCTTTTCACCCTTATAAGCCAATACACTTCACAACCCTTCAAACAACGTCGCGCCAGCCGATACGTTCGGTTAACAGCGGCGTCATTTCATATCCCCCACGTTCACGGGCACTGTAGCCGTCCTTGTACGACCAATCCTTGATGCGTTCGTCAACAAAGTCCTTCGCCGCGTCCATTTCTTCCCTCTTGAACTCCGGCATAACCATGATGCGAACATCTTCAAAGGTAATGTCGCCAACGACGATATCCGCAGACATATTGCCGCCAAGCGTGAAATTCATACAAATATAGTTTTCCACGCCAAGGAAGGACTTGTCAAACAGTTCGATGTCGTCCTTGGAAAAATCAATCTTTGTGCCGTATCCAGTACGACAAAGACCGGTATATTCCGCGCCCAGCTTTCGCAGTTCTGCGTCTGCGATAATGCAATGTGCCGTGTTACAGTTTTGCTCGGGGATGTAGACTTCCTTTACGCGATATGCGCTACCTTCCTTGTCAACCTTCAGGAAAATAGCCATCATTCGCGCCGAACCGGCAACCGCATACTTGCGCAGTTCATTGTACACCGCCTGCGACATCTTGATATTGGGTTCTGTTCCGCGATACGAAATCATGCCAGCACCTCCTTTTCAATCGGAACGACCGTCATGATTTGCACGTCATCGCGTACAACAATCGTTCTTCGTAGACCCTTAGCGTCAAGCCTTGCGTCCGCGTCCGCCCTTGCCGCATCAACTTGCTTGCGGGTAGCATAGAAGCTACAAGTGTCGCAGTTAATGTTGCCAGAAAGAACGGAACATCCGCCCATGCCGTTACAGCCGAAACAATCACGTTTCATTTTTCGTCCTCCTATTCATGCGGTTCAACCGCTATGATACTATAATAGCACACCTTTTATATTTTGTCAAGTCCAATCGTATCCGCCAAAATACGTTCTGTCTATCTGTGCGTAAGGCGTATAGCCACGCCAATCAAAATGATGGCGACTGCGGAAATACTGCACCCAATCAGGAACGGTGCATCCATTGGTAATAACATAATCCACCGCCTCGTATTGCATTTCATTTGGTGTAACATTCCCCAGCTTGTTGCCTAAATCAAACTGCGGAACGCCGCCGCTGTTTTGCTTGATAACCTCTTCGATGCTATTTGGAAAAGCGTCAGATTTTACGCGGTTAAACACCACGCTTACAACAGCGCGCTGACATTCTATGGATTCGCCGCGTGCTTCCGTCCATAATAGACGCGCTAACATTTCACGTTCGGTTGACGTCACAAAGAAATACGGTGTTGGTTCGACGTAGACTTCCACATAGTCGGTGTGGTGAAATAGTTCTGTCCGCACAATGATTTCGACAGGAACTTCTTCTTCTGGTGCCAAAAGCGGCATAGTTGTACTGATAAACGTCCAGCAGACGCAAATCCACAGGAACAGCTTCTTGATGTCTTTCATATTGCACCCCTTACTACTTAGACAAGTTTTGCGCGGTTCTGTACAGGTTCAAAGAAACACGCTTCGACATTCCACTCGTTATTAGCGTATTTTCCTTCAATAATCCGAACGCCGATGAAATAACGTGACACATTGGTTACGACACACTTGACGTGATAATCTGTTTGAAGGTACTGGGTTTTAGACTTACACCAAACGATTTGTCCAACCTTAAACACGGTTACACCACCCTTGCCTTCAAATGGATTTGCCGTTCAAAACACGATACGCGAATATCGGGTAAGATATCCCCATCGTCTTTTTGAACAAGCCCACCCGCCGTAATTACATATTCACGGCGAACATCGGCATATTTTTTGTCCTTTACCGCGACAAGGCGATAGACATTTGTGCCGTAGACCAACAAATCGCCAACGCGCGGCTCATATTTATCTGTCATACGACCACCCTTCCCAAAATCTGGTCGTGGACAACGCGACCCTTCTTTTCGCCATTCTTTCCGATTGCGTACCAGCGTCCATCAATCGCCAGAATGTCATAGATACCCCACGCGCCAGCCTTTGTAAAAACCTTTTCGCCAACATGAAGCTGTGTGGTGTTCTTGATTGGCGCCACGTTGTATCGCTGACCGCCGACCTTGATTACGCCATATTCGCCAAGGCGCAACTTGGCAGCGGCAAAATCGTTCGGAATAGATTCAAAGGAAGCAAAAAATTTCTTAGCCATATTTATTCTCCATCATATTCAAAGAAAAAGACCGGTTCACCGCCAATAGACGTACACCAATCGGGATTTTCGTCTTGCATCCTACGGCAGAATTTTTCTGCCGACCTGCGGAATAAGAAGTAGACGTGCGAAAATGTAAAGTTTTCTGCGGACAATTCAACATCCCATATCAGGATGTGTAAATCTGCAAGGAATGTTTTAATTCGACCCGTATCAATCATCCCCTATAAATAATTTCGAACCACCTTATTGACGATTTATACTGAAATATTTTTCAATACAAATTCACGTTTCATCAACTGCTGCTTGCACCTGCGAAGTCTATGCAGTCTCCACGCGCTTAAATTCGGACGCGTCCCGCCCTACTGTCGTTATGCGATTTGCTTTAACCCCTCTGTTAAAATATTCTTCGCCGCATTTACATCGCGGTTATGATGTGTACCGCAATTAGGACAAGTCCATTCGCGGATAGACAAATCCTTAACATCATGGTTCTGATAGCCGCAACACGAACAAATTTGACTGGATGGATAAAACCTGTCAATTTCCACCAGTGTTTTGCCGTACCAATCACACTTATATTGTAACTGCCTACGAAATTCGCCCATTCCCGTGTCAAATATTGCTTTCGCAAGATGGCGATTGTGCATCATTCCTGCAACGTTCAAATCTTCGATGCAAATGATATCGTTTTCGCGTACAAGTTGCGTGGTTAATTTATGTAACTGGTCATTGCGTTGATTGGAAATATGTTCGTGCAGTCTTGCCACTTTGATTCTTGCCTTTTCATGTCGCTTACTTCCGTTTGGCTTTCGCGAAAGCTGACGCTGTAATCTGGCAAGTTTCTTTTGTGACTTGGCAAAATACTTGTTGTTGGGATATTCTGCACCATTGGAATCAACGGCAAGATGCTTGACGCCAAGGTCAATACCGATGGTTTTATTGGTTTTCGGTAGCGGTTCGACTTCAACGTCGGTGCAGCAGATAGATACAAAATATTTGCCGCTTGGATTTTTAGATACGGTTGCAGATAAAATACGACCTTGGATTTGTTTGCTGATGCGACATTTTACTAATCCAAGTTTTGGAAGCCGGATACAATTATCTAATATTTTAATATTTGTTCCGATTTTTTGTGTTGTATATGAAAATCTATTGGATTTCCCACTCTTAAATTTTGGGAACCCAATATGACGGCCAACCTTTAATCCACGAAAGAAATTCTGATATGCAGCGTCGAGACTTTTAAGCGCGTATGTGTATGCGCTTCTTTCTACATCCATAAGCCATTTGGTTTCACCTGTACTTCGCATTTTGGTTAGTTCGCGGCTTTGTTCGTGTTGCGAAATAGATTTACCAGTTTCCTTATAAATCGCAATGCGTTGTGCAAGAAAATAATTGTAAACATAACGGCAGTGACTAAATGTTATATCTATTTGTTTTTGTTGTTCTTTATTCGGATATATGCGAAACTTGTATGATTTTTCCATTTGTTGTCCTTTAGAAATTAAATGGTTGCGGTTTCATCGCTACGCAGCTTGACACCGCAAAACATCTGCGTCCTTGTACAACCATCCGCAACAATACCCATCGTGTAAGTAATAATAGATGGGATGATTTCTAAAATCCTTATATACCGGATGAAACCTCCGCCTGTTGCCGCAAAATACCGGTTTTGGCTTAACGCGCCCCGTAGAACACGCCAGTGTCACACCCTTTCGGGCTGGTGGTCGGGTTATTTTAGGTGTCACCGACTATTCCACCAAACACACGCCGATTTGTGCTGTGCTATTATAATATCACACAATCTGCGCTTTGTCAAGACCCTTTGCAAGTTCGAAGAAGCAAGTGTGTGAACCATAATCAAACCAATAATGGTCTGAAAATTCGCACCAGCGGACATAGAACGACTGAAATTTGTGGTCTTTGCACCAGTCGCCAATCATATCCAATGCTTGGTCTACGCTGTTAGCATTGCCAACGAAAGTGCGGTCGCCTTTCCTGTCAAGCCATTCAAGACGCATCGTCGTCACCCATTCGCGTTAATTCGTAGATGCTGTTGCGTGTCACGATGCGGATATCGCCCTCGCACAGATAGTCCACTTCTTGAATTGTGGACGTATGGACGCCGCCACCATCAATAGGACGGATATAGCCGCGTTCGCCAACATTGATGTTTTCAATGCCGGTTACAACCTTGCCGTTGACAAGTTCGTGAACATAGGTAAGTTCGCGACCATCACGGGGATAAACGTTACAAAAATACCTCATAAAATTTTCGCCACCTTTCTTTTTGGGATGTAGTATGTTCCAACTGTATTCCAATCTTCGTCGTCGTCAAGAGGATATGCGTCAAGGTCGCTATCCCAGCCGTAATATTCCCCATTTGAACAGAACCAAATATAATTTCCGTACCAGTACCCTTTGCCGATTTTTCTAAGAAATATCGCGGCATCTTCATTCGATTCAATAAACACAATAACTTGAGAAAAATCCTTGAATGGAATCGTTTTTATGTCGGCTGTACTATTAAGTTTTCGCCAGTTCAGTTCAACACCGTCGATTTTTTGTCGAAGATTCATCAAACCACCTTCGCTTTCGACTTTACACGCTGGAAGAATTTCCCGTCAACCCAAAATTCAAGCCCATTGATTTCATAATCGTTTTCGTCAAGAACCATGACTCGAATTTCATCTTTCCTGACCCGTATAACTTCGCACGGTCGATGATAATAGGTAATTACATAACGACCTTCGTTGTTGTTCGGGTCGATACACCAAACAATGTCGCCAATGTTAAAGTTCATGCCTTCACCCACTTCTTACGATAGAATCCAGTCTTATCCTGCTTTTTGAACCACTTATTCACTGTTTCCACCAGCGACCTGTTGCAATCTGCGCACATTTTAATACGCGGTGTAAAATCCAAATGCCAGTCAGCAGTCCCAGCAATCTGATTCATGTTGGCGTTGTATTCCACCTGCATATTGTTGCCACAGATGGGGCAGGCAGGAATCA
>OIZL01001663.1_pt1 | contig 11460 bp, 10 predicted proteins | sample 1588541 | NCBI WGS metagenome assembly OIZL01 (sample SAMN03283285) | human gut metagenome | biome: human-associated habitat; material: feces | host: Homo sapiens | place: Peru | collected 2012 | reverse complement strand
TGCCCCAAGGATAAAAACCGCTCGCCGTTTCACGGCGAAAAACCCCTGATGACCGATTTGGGTTAATATGTAAAAAATATGCTTAAAAAAATAATAAAAATTAACCTTTCTAATTTGGGGCGTATTCTAATATTCTATAATTTTGCATGGTTTTTTGGTTATATGCATTCGTTGCAGGGAAGACATTTTATATGGATTAGTTAGCAGTATGCACTTGCCATAGAATCAAAATGCGGTAATTATACTAGGAATTTTGCTTATTTTTTGAAATTTCCGGTAATACTAATACGGATATACTATTAATAATATTTCTCAGATATACTAATATTTTTTGGATATACTAATATGAAAAATCTAAAATTTATTTTAATTGCTATTGTGACACTATTGATGCCACTCTTTATGCATGCAGAAGTGGTAGAAATCAACGCCACGAATTTCCCTGATGCAAATTTCAGGAATTACTTGATTGAAAGTTTCGGAAAAGGTGGTACCACCCTCGAAGCAAATGATGTGACAAAAATTGATGCCGTAGGTAAAGGCATTTCCAGCCTTAAAGGTATTGAGAAATTCCCAGTTCTTCAAGTTTTATATTGTGGAAGCAATAATTTGCAGACAATTGATGCGAGCCGTAATTCTTATCTTGCTGATTTAAAGTGCGAAAAGAATCAATTGACATCAATTAATCTGACTGGTTGCAGTAACCTTAAAGTATTGAATTGTGAGTTCAACAATTTGACCGCGCTCGACCTAAGTTCTTGTAAGAATTTGGAGTTTTGTGTGTGCGACGACAATCGAATTACCTCACTTGATGTGCATGGACTCACGTCGCTGTGGTATTTGATGTGCTTCAATAATCGCTTGACCTCTATTAATGTGACTGGATGCACAGCCTTGAAGGATCTCAGTTGCGGCTTTAGTACAGAGGGAGACAAACTCCCAGCAGATGGAGAAAGAAACGAACTTGCCACAATTGATGTGAGCACTTGTACAGCCCTTGAGAATTTCTACTGTAACGGTAACAACTTAGAGACTTTGAATGTGAGCAACCTGACTCACCTTAAACAACTTGTTTGTGCTCAAATAAAAACTCTCACATCTATTAATTTGGCAGGTTGCACTGCTTTGGAAAATCTCAACTGCCGAGAATGTTCATTACCAGCCCTTAATGTGGATGACTGCGTGTCGCTGAACAAATTGTATTGTTACGAGAACAAACTTAAAGCCTTGGATGTGAGTCATTGCACAAAATTATGGATATTGAACGCATTTAACAATGATTTGCCAAGTCTTGATGTGAGCATGTGCCCTGATTTGTATGAGTTGGACTGCTATTCCAATAAAAAATTGTCATCGTTGAATCTCACAGGGTGCAAAAAACTTGAAATTTTGTGGGCACATGGATGTAACTTACCAGAAATTGATTTGAGCGACAATCCAATCCTGAAAACTCTCTCTCTGCACTCCAACAACCTCAACGAACTTGATTTGAGCAAAAATACAAAAATCACAAGATTTTATTGTCAAAACAACCACTTGATTCAACTCTATTTAGACGAGGCTGCCGACAAATCGCCTAAAATGGGCACAATATATTTAAGCCCACAAACACGCAAAATGACAGGTGATTATTACTTCGACCGTATGCAGAAGAAATATCGCTTCCGCATAAAAATGCCATCAGACCCTACTGGTGCTACCGAAAACTTTGTTGACGACCAAAGTGTAAACCACTACATTTCAAACATCGCCACCGCTGGCGTGGAAAAGCAGACAGTGATTGAAGATGGAGCAAGTGTCACCTATTTTGTGTGCGATGCTCCTAAAAGCACCATCACTTACAATTATTTCACTAACAGCGATAAGGGCAGTTTGATGAAAGTGAACTTGTCGATAACTTACGAACAATTAACTACCAAAAATAATTCCAAATTTGATGAAAAGGAAAATCGTAACCTCTACAAGAACAATCTAACTCATCTGAAGAAGTTGGGAGGCGAAGTGCGTAAACTGTATCGCATTGTTCACGGCAGCACTCCAAGCGAGGATCGTGAAACTTATCTTGGCGAGTTCGTGTTTGACGAAAAGACTTACACCTTCACCAAATCCGACGCTTTTGATGCAGATCAAACCTACCGTTACGACAATAGCAGCAATAATTATAAGGGCAATTATACTACAAATGTAAATCTCTCAGATTTCTTTAATGAAGTAGTTCAAGATGCGATGGTTGAAAGTTACGAATATGAAGTGCGTAACCTTGAAGGTGTGATACTGGGGGGGGTAGTTGTTCCTATCTATTCGGGTAAAATCTCGGCAGATGTGTTGAGCGCAGATGGTAAGGTAGGATACACACGCGACGAAATCATTTCCGACACCAAGCACGAATTGAAGCCCCAAAACACATTGCGTGTGAACGTAAGTCATGGTGAAATAGCAAATTTGTCGGCTGTGAAAATTTTCAGCAATCACAGCGTGGCTGGCAGCATTAGTGCATCGGACACAAATTTTGATATCACCGATATGGGATTGGTTAACGACCTTTGTGCAGCCTTGGTGGTAGATGGCAACACTTACGGAACAACTCGCACTACTGTATGCACACCTAAACTCACTGCATCAGTTCAGGCAAAAGAGCGTAGTTCATACTCATTCACCGTCAATGGTGTGAGAAATGGCTACTATTATTCAGCAACTTTGAACGGCACACTCGCTCTCGCCGAAGAGCAAACAGGTGATTATGAATTGGTGGGTATGCGTGCATGGCGCACTGTGGAAGGCGCGGCAGAATATTATCCAGAAATAGCATTCCGCTCTGAAGACTACAACTTCTTCGACTACATGCCACTCCTTGGCATTAGCAACAACACCGTTGAAGGTATGGGCTCTGCAAATATGAAATTCACACTCAATAATGGGCAAGAGATTTCATGGCCAAGTGCTGTGTTTGGCGCAAATGCAACAAATCCGCGGGCTAACTATATTGTGCGTGCTTATTATCGTAAAGCACAGAATGCTGAGCAATCAGTTTCAGGTAGTGCTAACGCAGAAGATGAATACTATATTTCTGAAGACGAACTCGTGGTTGACTTTGGCAACTTGCTTCCAACTGGTGTTGAAGATGTGGCATTAGGACAAGTGAAGCACGTTCGTTATGTGAATCTTGCAGGTATGGAAAGCGAAACTCCGTTCTCTGGAGTGAATATCGTGGTAACCACCTACACCGATGGCACGACAAGCACCACTAAGCAAATGATGGAATAACAGTTGAAGACACATATATGGTGCCACCCTTCAAATATGGCTGGAGGGTGGCACTTTTTTTCTAAAAAGTGGGGAATGCACACAATAATAGAAGTGATTTGCAGTTATAATTAATAACTAATATTACGTAGATAGATGAAATTGATTAAATCTTTTATATTCGTAGCCATGTTTGCTACATGCGCACTGGCTGCACATGCCGACGACGACATTAAGAATCAGGATTTTAATCCTATTACCACAGGTGTGAACTCTCTTAGCATCTCGCCAGACGCGCGTGGTGCCTCAATGGGTGACCTTGGTGCGGCTACCGACCCTGATGTGAACTCTCAATACTGGAACGCTTCAAAATACGCATTCGCCGAAAGCACGGCAGGTGTGTCGCTCAGTTACACGCCATGGATGCGCAAGATTGTGAACGACATTTTCTTGGCAAACCTTGCCGGCTACTGGAAACTTGGCAGCGGCGACAATCAGGCTGTGAGTGCTTCGCTCCGCTATTTCTCTTTGGGTGAGATTCAAGGTTCAGAAGAGAGCGGCTCATCTATCGGAAGTATCAACCCATTTGAAATGTCGGTTGACTTGGGTTATTCTCGCAAGTTGAGCGAAAAATTCTCAATGGGTGTGGTTTTGCGCTACATTTACAGTGACCTCGGTTACTCGGAATACTCAGCAACAGAGGGCAACAAGGGAGCTTCGGCATTTGCTGCCGACATTTCGGGCTATTTCACCACCTATCCAATTATTGGCCGCAACGAGTGCCAATGGTCGTGGGGTTTCAACCTCTCGAATGTGGGTTCAAAGGTGTCGTATGACCATGGCGACAACCCAGCGTTTTTGCCTACCAACCTGCGTATCGGTACAGCCTTTACATTCCCATTGGCCGACTATCACAACCTCACTTTCACGCTCGATGCCAATAAGTTGTTAGTGCCTGCGAAACCTCGTTTGTCGGAATTTACTGACAATGAGGAATACGAAACCGCACTTCAGGCATGGAAAGACAAATCGTCGATTTCGGGTATTTTCGACTCTTTCGATAAGAACACATTCAAGCGTATCACCTATTCATTGGGTGCTGAATATGCTTATAATCAGCAATTCTTCCTCCGTGGCGGTTACTTCCACGAGAGCAAGTTTGCCGGTGGTCGTCAATACTTCGGTTTCGGTGCCGGTTTTGCACTCAATGTGCTGCGCATCGATGCATCGTATATGATTGCAACTGCGCAAAACAGTCCACTCGACCAAACACTTCGTTTCACCCTGTCGTTTGACATGGACGGCATTAGAAACCTTTTCGGCCGCAAATAATTTGATGATATGAGAATAGGAATGGGATTTGACGTTCACCGACTGGTGAGCGACCGTGAATTATGGCTTGGTGGCGTGAAAATTGAGCACACGCTTGGTTTGCTCGGTCACAGCGATGCCGATGTGGCGATACATGCGCTGTGTGATGCGCTGCTGGGTGCGGCGTGTCTGCGTGATATTGGTTACCATTTCCCCGACACTGACTCTCGCTATAAGGGTATCGACAGTCGTAAACTCTTGCGTGAGGTGGCACGCCTGATTGATGAGCAGGGCTATAAATTAGGCAACTGCGACATTACTATCTGCGCCGAACGCCCCAAAATCAACCCTCATATCCCTGCCATGCAGGAGCAGTTGGCGGCGTGCATGGGTTGCACGCTTGGCCAGGTGAGCATCAAAGCCACCACCACCGAACGCCTCGGCTTCACTGGCCGTGAAGAAGGTATCTCTGCCTACGCTGTGGCACTCCTGGAGGAAAAATAAGACTTCTTTTCTTAGGCTCACACAGATCACACGGATCTCACTGATTTTTTTGTGGGTGGGAAATCTCACGGATTGTGTGGGGTTTTGTGTTTTCTTGGGCTTACACTGATCTCACAGATCTCACTGATTTTTTTGTGGGTGGGAAATCTCACGGATTGTGTGGGTGTGTGTTTCTTTGGCTCACACAGATCTCACTCGCTGATTTTTTTGTGGGTGGTAAATCTCACGGATTGTGTGGGGCTTTGTGTTTCTTTGGCTCACACAGATCTCACGGATCTCACTGATTTTTTTTGTGGGTGGGAAATCTCACGGATTGTGTGGGGGGGTGCATTGCCGTTTGTGGCGAAACATGCCAAAGGCATGTCCCTACGTTATGATGTGGCTGTTGCTTGACCATAAAGGGGATGCCTATATGTTTAGATTCATTTTTTTATTAGTATAAATGATATGATTTGAAGGATTTGCGCAACTGTCTAAACATCATTCGGCGCATCCGTTTGCTGTAAGTTGCCTGAAACATGATAGGAATGAGCAGCAGAGAGCATCGCACACAACTGCTGAAATCCATCGTCATTGGGTCGTAACCAAGGTACGACTTGCGGTAGTGGGCATAGGAGCGCTTCTTTGATTTCTCTGCCGTCCAGCAGGGTTCGAACTTCAAGGCCGGTGCATTGGCTAACTTCGTGGGAATCGCCTCAATAGCCCCCACTTGCAGCAGTAGTTCGTACACCGCTTTCATGCACGACTTCGTCTGGCAAAACATCTGCTGCTCCGTGAAACGGCATACATGCCAGCCAGCGGACAGGAAAAGTTTATTTCGACGTTGATCCTTATGCGTTCCATCTTCGGTGATGAAATGAGTGGGATGATGAAAACTTGAATAAGGTTCATCAATCTCTATATCGACATAGACACCATTTTCTTTATCGATGTATGCCAGGTCGGGTTCGTAACGATGCCCACCTATCGTCACGCTCACATCCTCCCTGATCTTTTCCAAATCAAGGCCAAACACATGGGAGAAGACCGCCAACTCTGAAGCGCCAGTCTTCTTGTTCTTGGCACCAATAGTGATGACAAACCTGCTTCTGTCAGCAGTGCCTGTTGCTTTTTGTATGATAGGATAATTCATAGGCCCTTTTAGTTAAGGGAACTTAGTGCTTTGTTTTCAACTTCGTTTAACCCATGAAAGCCTTTTTTTATGCTTGATGCACAAAAATAATGGGGGCTATTTGGTGGATTCGTCGAGTTGTTGGATGATTTTTTGGACTTCTTCGTTGGTGGAAGTGAGTTTTGCTTTGCAGATTTTTAGGAGTTCGGCAGAGCGTTTGGTGTATTTGCCGAGGTTATCCACAGAGCAGTCGGGGCTTTGCATCAGTTGTACGATTTCTTCCAGTTCTTTCACCGCAGCAGAGTAGGTGAGTTCGTTTTGATTTTCCATATTTTTGTAATTTTATTTGTCCTTGATAACTGATTGTGTGCCAGCCACCACCTTGCCATCACGGAAGTGAATGGTCACCAGTTTGCCGGCTTCGAGTTGGGCAGCGTCGGTCATGATTTTGCCTTCGCATGTGGTGAGTGTGTAGCCGCGTGCCATCACCTTTCGGGGCGATAGCAGTTCTATTTTGTCGCCCAACGCCTCCAATCGCATCGTTTCCTTCATCTTCACTTGCGCCACCGCATTCTTGATAGCGTCTTTTTGGCGTGCAAGTTGTGCATTCTCGCCCTCGATGCGGCGTTGCACATGCAGGGGTATGTTTTGAATGAAGTTTTGCAGGCGTAGCGTGTTGGTGTCGATGATGCGTTGCGCCATAATCGGCAAATTGCCAGCGTAGTACGACAGTTGCTCCTTCGCTCTGGCGATGTAGTCGCGCGCGATGCTTACCACCTGATTGCTCAAGTCGCCGATGTGCGCCAGTGCGTTGGCTGCTTGCAGAATGATGTGCTCAGCCGCCGCAGTAGGGGTCTTGACACGTATGCCAGCCACATAGTCGAGCACCGTGATGTCTCTTTCGTGACCGATGCCCACAATCACAGGCAGGGGGAATGTGGCAACACGGCGCGCCAAATCGTAGTTGTCAAACGAGTTGAGTTCTTCCGTACCTCCACCGCCACGGATAATCACCACGCAGTCGAACAGGTGCTGGTTTTGCTCCACTTTGTCGAGCGCCGCAAGCACCGTTGGCACCGTCTTTACGCCCTGCATCGTGGCTTGAAACAGGCAAGGATAGAAACATACGCCATATTTATTGTCGGTGAGTTGCTTCATGAAGTCGCCATATCCAGCGGCACCGGCAGCCGACACGATAGCGATGCGCTGCAGCACAGGCGGCACAGGCACCGTCTTGTTTTGCCCGATGATGCCCTCTTGGGTGAGGCGGTTGAGGATTTCCTGGCGTTGACGCTCCATATCGCCGAGGGTAAATTCGGGGTTGATGTCGTTGATCACCACCGTCAAGCCGTATTGAGGGCTATAGTTCACGCTCAGGCACACCATAATCTTCATATCGTTGCCAATGTCGCGGCCCGTCACCTGCTTGAATCGCGCATTGAGGAACCTGAATTGGCTGCCCCAAATGATGGCTTTGATTTTAGCCACCGTTGCACCTGTTTTGGGGTTCTTTTCAAGCAGTTGGAGGTAGCAGTGCTGGTTGATGCGCACATCGGTGGTTTCAGCCACTACCCAGCAGTTCATCACACTTGGGTCGGCCAGCAGTCGCTTGATGCGGTTGTTGAACTCCTGCAGCGTGATAGTGTTGGGCGATTTACTCGTGCCTTGAAGGGCTGTGTCGGTAATTTCTGCCATGTGTGATCGATTATTTAGAGCGTTTCAGTTTGGTCTTGTCGATGTCGTAGGTGATGGAGTCGATAAGATAGGGGCGGATTTTGTTGTAGTCCTCACGGCTGAGGAACGACTTTTGCTGTTGCGACACCACCAGTTGCCCATCGTTTTTACCGAAAGTCATCAGAAAGAGCGGAAAGCGCACACGGCGCATCACATCGTCGGCAATAGCCTTGGGTGAGCCTTTTCTGATGAAATCGGTCATCTTCACCATGCCGCCCTTCATGTGCTTGCCGAGGGGGAGCGGCTTCCAGTCGGTGGCGTAGAACGAGATGCGGCTGTCAAGCGCAGGAAGTTGCACGGTTTCGACCACGGCAATCACCGTGTCGGAAGTGCCTTTGGTGAGCATTTTCAGTTCCACTTGCTTCACATCGGAGCAGCGCACCGAAATGTAGGAGGCACTCAAAGAGTCGATTTTTGCAGTGCCGCCATGCACATTGTCGCTATTGATTTTCTGGCCTTGCTCAGCCATGGTAATCATTGCCGCCCTCACGCCTTGTGTGAGCAGTTCGAACACATTGCCTGGCTCGGAGATAAAGAAATCGCGCACCGTTTCGGCTTGTGCCGAGCCTGTGGCAAGCAGAAGGAATAGTGAGAGTATGATATGCTTGATGTTCATTGTCTTTTATTGTTGTTTGATGGTGATAGCTCCGTCGTCGGCGATATGGAGTGCTGAATTGGCGATGGCGTTGCTGCTTTTGGTGCAACTCACCAGCATCGCCATCAGGCAAAGAATGATAGAGAGAGGGCGCTTCATTTTCGTGTTGCTATTAAAATACAATAAGCAAAGTTACAATAAAAACACAGATGCACCAACACATATCGTGTGGTGCACCTATTTTTTTATTGGAGAGATAATGTGGGGGAGCACTCGGAGCACTCGGAGCACTCGGAGCAACTCGGACTATCGTCTTAACTCCTTAACTTCTTTAACTTCTTAACTTCTCCCTTAACTTCTTTCTCCTTTTTTCTTTTTGAATTTGTCGAAATTACCGTGGACCACTTTTTTTGCGCCCTTTGCGGAGCCTTTGTCGCCCTTTTTGAAGCCACGTTCGTTGTCGCGGCGAGTGCGGCGTTCGTCACGCTCGTCCCGGAAACTCTTTTTACCACCGCCACGGCGTTCGCCAAATCGCTCTTTTGAACTGAATTGCTGGCGACGACGCTCCTTGCGGTTGAGTTTCACTTCTGTGCCCTCGGTCTCGCTTGCGTAGTTCTTGTCGAGTGAAGCCACCTCGGCGTAGATGCGCTTACCGAAGAAGTCGGCATTTTTCAGTGCCTTCACCACACGCTTGGCATCGCCAGCTTTTACGTCGAACAGTGAGTAGTTGCTGAGCAGGTCGATGCGGCCGAGGTCCACGCGCTCGCCGTGCGTGTTGCGGTTAAGCAGTTCAATCAGACTTGGGGCGAAGAAACCGTCGGCCTTACCAGCGTTGACAAACACACGCTCGTAGCCCTCTTCGGCTGTGCGGCAGTCCTTGTCGCGGGTGTTGTCGTACTTCACCTTCGCACGCTTCTCGCGTTTCGACTTCTCCTTTTCAGGCACATAGTCGAGTTCGGGAGCATCTTTGTAGTATTCAATCAAGCGGTTGAACTCCAGCGAAAGCATACGCTTTAGGAGGTCTTCGCTGTCGAGCCACGAAAGTTTTTTCAGCACCGAAGGCATAAATTCTGCGATTTCGTCCTCCTTCACCTCCACCTTTTCCAGACGGTCGGCAAGGTTGAAAAGTTGCTTTTCGATGATGGCGTTTGGCTTAGGCACCTCGCAACGCTCGAACGTTTTACCGATATGCTTTTCAATGTCGCGGAGTTTGTTGCGCTCGCGGCTATGGATAAGCGCGATGCTCACGCCCGTTTTGCCAGCACGGCCGGTACGACCGCTTCGGTGGTTATACACGGCGTTGTCGTCGGGCAGACTGTAACTGATGATGTGCGTAAGGTTGTCCACGTCAAGACCACGCGCAGCCACATCGGTAGCCACGAGCAGTTGCAGATTGCGCTCACGGAATTTCTTCATCACGGCATCGCGTTGCGCTTGCGAGAGGTCGCCGTGCAGAGCATCGGCATCGTAACCGTCCTCAATCAGTTTGGTGGCGATTTCCTGAGTGGTGGCGCGTGTGCGGCAGAAGATAATGCCATACACACGAGGCAGATAGTCGCAAATACGCTTCAATGCCAAGTATTTATCGTTGGCACGCACCATGTAGTAGATGTGGCGCACGTTGGCAGAACCTTCGTTTCGTGTGCCGATGATATACTCTTGTGGATTGTGCATATAGTTTTTGGCGATAGACGCGATTTCGGGTGGCATGGTGGCAGAGAACATCAGCATCTTGCGTGTGTCTGGCACATGTTCAAGAATATTGTTGATGTCGTCCACAAAACCCATGTTCAGCATTTCATCGGCTTCGTCAAGAATCACCGTGTTCACATTCTCCAGGTTCACCTCGCCTCGCTTGATAAGGTCGAGCAGACGGCCTGGTGTAGCCACAATGATTTGCACGCCTTTACGCAAGGCACGGATTTGCACTTCGATGCTGCTGCCGCCATACACTGGCAAAATGCGCAAGTCATCGATATATTTTGCGTAGTCGTTGAGGTCGTTGCAAGTTTGCATACACAACTCGCGAGTGGGGTCGAGAATAATAGCCTGAGTCACCTTAGTGGTGGTATCTACACGCTGAAGCGTAGGCAAGCCGAATGCGGCAGTCTTGCCCGTACCTGTCTGTGCCAGACCCACTACGTCGGAATCTTCATTAAGCAAATGTGGAATTACTTTTTCTTGAATGGGCATTGGAGATTCGTAGCCCAGTTCGGCGATTGCTCGCAAAAGATCCTCGCGGACCCCTAAATCTTGGAATGTTGTCATAAATTATCGTTTGAGCGTGCAAAGTTACTACTTTTTTCTGATTTACAGAAATTTATATGCAATTTGCGCTTCGCAATGCCGATAAATGGAAAAAGAACCGCGAATTTCCCGATTTTACACTAATTGATGGTGATGTGCCAAACAGTCGTGGTAATCGAGAGATTCGTGGTGATAAATCTTACCGCTAAAAGGATTGCGGTTTGCTCAAATTATTTGATAATGAGATTGATGAGGGCGGTGACATCGGATACGTTGACGGTGCCGTCGGCGTTGATGTCGCAGATGGCGTCGGGGTATGATGCGATGTTGAGCACCTTGTTGATGAGGGCAGTAACGTCGGAAGCATTCACTTCTCCGTCGGCATTGATGTCGCCAGCCACTGATTTCTTAGGATAGTGTGCGTAGAGCGACTTGATATTGATGGTCTGTTCGCCAGAGGTGGATTTAGCCTTGTTTGGCACAAAGCGGATTTCCTGCACATTGATAGGGTAGGTGTTCAGGCTCTTGGTGCCGCCCATCTGTTCCAAATCCAACTTCACGGTGTATTCCTTGCCAGCCTCGAAGCCCTTGCCGTCGGCATCAATCTTCTGGTAGTTGACAGAGGTGTTCATCAGATTGCGCACATCAATTTGGATATAGTCGAGAGGCAGAGAACTGACGAAAGTCATGCCGATCTCGTCGGGCAGACTGTAGA
>OIZL01001662.1_pt1 | contig 11474 bp, 14 predicted proteins | sample 1588541 | NCBI WGS metagenome assembly OIZL01 (sample SAMN03283285) | human gut metagenome | biome: human-associated habitat; material: feces | host: Homo sapiens | place: Peru | collected 2012 | reverse complement strand
CTTGCACATAGTTTAAAGAGTGAGGCAAGATATTTAGGACTTAATAATTTATCTCAAATATTTTATAATCATGAACTTAAGGGTAAAGAAGGAAATATAGATTATATTAAAAATAATTTTTATGAAATAGAAAATGCAATAGGTAGTTTAAAAAGTAATATAAAAGATTATGCTAATAGTTTGAAAATTAAGAAGACTTTGCTTGTTGTAGATGATTCTAATATCATAATTAATTTTATAGAAAATATAGTTAAAAATGAATATAATGTAGTAAGAGCTAATAATGGTATTGAAGCTGTAAATAAAATAGAAGAGGGAATATATGCTATTTTGCTTGATTTAAATATGCCTAAGTCTAATGGAATAGATGTATTAAATTATTTAAAAGATAATGATTTGATAGAAAAGATACCAGTTGTTATAATAACTGGTAATGATACTAAGGAAGCAGTTAGTGAAGTAATTGGATATAATGTACTTGATGTACTTAATAAACCTTTTACTGTTGATAATATTAAAAGAGTAATAACATTAATAGAAAACTTTCATACAAATTAAATAATAAAAGATAAAAAGGTGGTTTTATGACAACTAAAAGATTAAAGACTTTTTTTAAAATAGTTATACTTATGCTTATTATATTTGTATTAGAAGAAGGTTATATGTTATATACTAATAAAAAGAGTAAGGATGAAATGCTTCATAAGAGTAATGATTCTAGTTCTTTAATAGCGGATTTAGAGAATGAAATTAGTGTTTTAAATAATATACTTGAAGAAAATGATAATTTTTTAAATGAATTAAATAGTAAAAGAGATAGTATTACTGAAGAAATAGTAAGTGTAGAAGAAAAGATTAAAGAGATAGAAGAGTTAAAAGCAACTATGGCTAGTAATAGTAAATATATAGATGGAGTTATTACTGTTAATCAGCATCCTAGTTATCCTACTGGATGTGAAAGTGTTGCATTATATATTTTACTTAGATATTATGGAGTTAACGTAGGTATTGATGATATTATAAGTTCTTTACCTAAAGGAGATTTACCACATTTAAAAAATGGAAAATTTTATGGTGCTAATCCAGAAATTGAATTTGTGGGTAGTCCTCTTACTGAGTATTCTTATGGAGTATATAATAAGCCAATAAGGGATGTTGCTGATATGTTTAAAAGGGGTGCTAAAACTAAAACTGGTATGGATTTTGATGAAGTTTTAAAATTAGTAGATCAAGATAAGCCAGTAATGGTATGGGCAACAATAAATATGATAGAGCCTTATATTTCAAGTAGATGGACAGATTCAAATGGTAATGTTGTTGAATGGAAAGCAAATGAACATGCACTTGTGGTTATAGGATACGATACAGATAATATTATAGTAAGTGATCCTTATACAGGTTCAATAAGATACTATGATAGAAGTTTATTTATAAGTAGATATAATTACTTAGGAAAGAGGGCTGTTTGGTACGAATGAAAAAATATATAATTATGATTATTTTACTAATAAGTGCATTATGTACCTTAATAGTAATGAATAATAAACTAAAAAATGATATAAATGATAGTAAAGAAATTACAGAGTTAAGATATAAAGATAGTGAGTCTCTTAATGATAAGAAAAAAGAGTTAAATGATTCTATTGAAGCACAAAAGATTAGGATAAATGAATTAAATACAGAAATAGATTCTTTAAATAAAACATTAGATAGTAATAAAGAAAAATTAAAAGAGTTGGAGGGTTAAAATGAAGAAAGTATTAAAAGTTTTATTAGTTTTAATTCTAATAGTTTTAGTTGGATTTTGTTATTATTTATTAAGAGTAAAAAGTTTTGATATTAATAAAAATGTTTATATTGATGAAAAAGATAAAGTTGAAGATTTAATGAATGAAATTAATAGACCATTAACTATGATGATATTAAGTAATTGTATAGATAATGAATATAGTAAAGAAGAATATGATTTAACTAAGAATGAAAATTTATTAAATCAAATTAAATATAAACAACAATTTACGATGGAGTATTATCTTAATAAAACTAAGAATTATGATAAATTTATGTTAGTTAATCAAGAAGGTAATGAAGATGAAGATGCATATGTTACTGATGAACAAGCAATAGCGTATTTAAATTATGATGACTTTAATAATTCTTATAAAGAGTTGTTTGGAAAAGACTTTAATATGAAAAATAGAGAATATAGTCCTTTTAAAAGTTTTGATGATAAAGGGTATGTTTATTATTCTAATAGAAGAAGTGGAAATAATGGGCTTTTTATAGTTTCTGATAATATAGATGCAATATTAAAGACTAATAATACTTATAAAGCTAAAGTTACTTTAAATTATAATGAGAGATTAAAAGAAAAACTTGATACAAATGAAATGATAATAGAATATAGTTATATAAATGATAAAATTGTTATTAAAAGTATAAGTTTTAAATAATGTAAAGAAAGTGAGTTTTTTGATTAAATTCACTTTCTATATTTTAAAAGATGTGGTATACTTTAATTAAGATAGGAGAGGAAAAGAATGAAAAAATTCAAAAAAATGATTTTTACATTATTGCTTGCTTTATTAGTTTTACCAGTACTAAATGCAGTGAGTGTTGATGTAAAAACAGAAGAAGAATTATTAGATGCTGTTAAAAGTGATGGTACTATAGTTCTTAAAGAAGATATAACATTAACTAAAGCTTTAGAAGTTAAAGGTAATGATGTTATAATTGATTTGAATGGTAAAACAATTACTGTTCAAAATGGATACTTTGATTTATTTAAGGGTATGCTTGAATTTACTGGTAAAGGTACAATTAAGGATGTACGTGTAAGAGATCGTGTTGCGGCGACTATTTGGGTTGAAGGTTCAACTGATGTAAATGATAAAGACTATTCAACACTAACTATTGGTAAAGATGTTACTATTGATACTACTCAGTGGGGTATTGCTGTAAGTGATACTGAATATAAGGCTTATGGTTTAACTGTAAACTTTAATGGAAAAATAGTTAGTAGTGCTAAAGATGGTGGAGGTATTACTGTATTTGGTAATGTTAAAAATGTAGGTAATGCTTTAAATAATGCACCAGTGGTTAATCTAAATAAAACTGCTTATGTTGAAGCTATTGGAGATGAAGCATTATATGGTGCTGGTGTAGGTATTTGGAATATTTCTGGTGGTGAATATATAGGAAAAAGTACTATTGGTGTTAAAAGTGGTAAATTTGTAATAAATGATGGAACATTTACTGCGAATGGAGAACGTAAAACTGGTACTTTATATGGAAATGGTATGTATTCTACTGGATCTACTATTCAAATTGAAAATAATGAAGCATATTCAGGAAATATAGAAATAGTTGTTAATGGTGGAACTTTTAAAAGTGAAAAAGGATTAAGTATTTATCATTATCCACCAGATAAAAATTTAAAGAATGGATTAAAATCATTAATAATAAATGATGGTAAGTTTGTTGGCGATGTTGAAATGGTTGATGGAGATAGTGTAATTATTAATAAAGGTACTTTCTCAACTAGTTCAGTTGTAAATTATGTTCCAAAAACTTATTCAATGACTAAAATAAGTGAAAATGAATATGTTGTAACAAATATTGAATATTTAGATGTAGAAGGAGCAAGTACTGAAATATATTCTAATAATGTACTTGATATGCATTATGCAAAACCAGGAGAAAAGGTAACACTAAAAATAAATGTAGAAGAAGGATATTATGTTAAAACAGTTACTGTTGTGGGAAAAGATGATAGTAAAACTGTTGTAGAAGTTAAGAATAATGAGTTTGTAATGCCTGAATTTGCAGTTAAAGTTATGGTTGATACTGCTAGATGTATTGGTAAAGATGGTAATATTGTACAAATTGATAAAGAATTATCTTTTTCAAAAGATATAAATAAAGATGTTGTTAAAGATTTAATGAATACTACAGTAGAAAATAAAGATTCTGGATTAGTTGAAGCTATTGATACAGATAAACTTGTTACTTCAGATAATACTTCATTAATTGAGGTTCAAATTGAAACTGAATTAACTGAATATGATGAAGAAAAAAATATATTAACTTATGATATTAAACCAGTTTATTATGTTGATGGAGAAGAAGCAGGAGTTGTACCTAATGAAGCTATTAATGGTAAAGTTAAAGTTAATCTACCTGTACCATCTAGTGTAAAAGATACTCATGTTAAAGTTATTCATAAATCTGGTGAAAAAGTTATAGATGAAAAAACTTATGAAATTAAGTCAACTGAAGATGGTAAAAAGTATATTACTATTGAAACTGAAAGTTTTTCAACATTTGAATTGAGTTTCTATACTCCAGAAAAAGTTGAAAATCCACAAACTGGTGATAATGTTATGTTATACATTGGTATATCATTGATTTCAATGTTATGTATGTCTGCAATTGTTGTAGTAAAAAAACATTTTTAGTAAGATGATTATCTAGATAGGTCACATTGACCTATCTTTTGTTTTGTGGTAGAATAAAGTACAATTTGTGGGGGTATTATGTTAGTAGAATATTTATCATTAAAATTTATATTATTGTTTTATAAAGATAAGTCTATGTTTATAAAGTATTTATTTGAAGATGGAATACCATATAGTTTTTATAATGAAATAGTTAGTAGGCTAGACAAGGGTGATATTAAATTAGCATATTTATTAAGTAAGAAAGAACCTTATAAAGTGGTAAGTTATTTAAAGAATATTCCATATTATGAATCAATTGCGTATTTTATAGATTTAAATGATTATTATGAAACACCATTTAGATATATTAAAAGTATAATTGAAAAATTAAATACTATTCCTAGAGAGAATTTTCTTAATCAAACTGTTAAAGATGAACCACGATGGAAACTTAGAAAGATAATGATATATACAGATGAAGGATTTATGTTACTTGCATATAAACTATATTTAACTCTTGGACTCAATAATACATTAGAATTATTAAATGGTATGTATGGAGAAGTAAGTTGTGAAACAGTTAATTTTATGTTTAATAATTGGAGTTCTATTGAAAAATATAATCAAATTTTAATTAATTTTTTATTTAATAATAAGAAGAGTAATAACAATGTAATGAGATTAATGCTAAATGGAAAAGTTAATGAATTCTTTTTGAAGTTTCCTGAATTTATAAGTAATTTAGATTATTATGTTGATAAGTTAGGTACTAGTTTACCTTTAACAAGAGTTTGTCAAATTTTAAATGATAGAATTATACCAAATAATCCATATTATTCTAATATAGCAAGTGATATTTATAATGATATGATACCTTCTTATAAACATAAATATATGTATGATGATTATGATGAAAAATATATTAAGAAAATACATGATAAATTTTATGAAGAGAATTTAGAAAATATGTTTAGTTCATCTATTCCAGAGTTTAAATATACTGAAAATGATATTACATGTGAAGTGTTAAAAAAGAGTGATCCTAAAATACTTGTAATGGGTTATAGAACTAATAATTGTTTTAGAATTAATGGAGATGCATTAGTCTTGTTTAAAAAATCGGCTATGAATAAACATATGAGAGTTATTTCTGTATCTACTAAAGAAAGAAGAGATATAGCAATGATGTTACTTTTTAGAAATGGGAATGTTCTTGTTGGTCAAGGTATAGAGATTAGTAAATCTTTTCAAAATAAAGAGTATCGTGAAAAAATATATAATGCTTTAAAAAGTACTTTAAAAGAAATGATGAATTATATGAATTTAAATAATGATGAAATAGTAGCTACAATTATAGGCAATAGCAATGCAAATGTTATGGAATTTAATGATAATGTACTTTCATTTAGAATTAAACCTATATTAGATGATGAAGGAAAGTATTATGATGGATTTAATCATTATCAATATTTGTTAGATTTAAAGGTAGGTAAAAGTCTTAGTGATATAAAATTATTTTTACCAAATAAGGAATATTATGATGAAAGAGCTTGTGTAAGCCATTATTATGATTTTGAGAATCAAGTAATTAAACCTTATGATGGTAGTAAGATTTTTTCAATATGCGAGAGAAATAAATCTAAAAATTGGTTTCAATTGTATACTAGAAAAGATATAAAAGAATGTCATGTTGGAAAAGATTGGTATATTATTCTTTTTGATGATGGAACAATTATTGAAGAAAAGTGTGGTATGGATCCAAGAACTTTAGATGAAATTAAAGAATGTTATGAAAATATAAATGCAAAGAAAATGTCAAAAAGTATGTAATAACTTTACATGCTTTTTATATGGTAGTATTATTTTAATAGGTGATAAAAATGGAAAAGAAGAAAACTAAAAAAGAGATTGTTAAAATGTTACTTAATCAAAATTTGGAAACTGAAGATGAAGAAGAGTTAATTGATTTATTAATAGATAATTCTATAGCAGTTGATGTTGATAAACAAGATAAGGATAATGAAAAGTTTGGAGATAGAGTTGCTGATAAAATAACAGAGTTTGCTGGTAGTTGGGGATTCATATTAGGTTTTACTATGTTTTTAATACTTTGGATTATATTAAATTTGACTATTTTTAAAAATTTAGATCCATATCCTTTTATATTATTAAATCTATTATTATCTTGTATTGCAGCTTTACAAGCACCTATTATTATGATGAGTCAAAATCGCGCAGCTAAAAAAGATAGCATGAGAAGTAAAAATGATTATAAAACTGATTTAAAAAGTGAATTAATATTAGAAGAGTTACATGATAAAATGGAGAGGATTATATCAAATCAAAATAAGATATTAAAGGAGTTAAGTAAGAATGATGACAAGTAAATATTTACTTGTTTTTATAATGTCATGAATGATTATAAATTATAAAAATATGGTAAAAAAGAATTAAATTTTATAATAAAGTTACTATTAAATCTAATTAAAAGTAATTTAAAATAATTAAAATAACAAAACTGGGTTGAAAAATAAGGTATTTTGTGATATTATTTGAAGCGAGTTATATATTTATTATGTAACTAAATAAGTGGGAGAGAATTTGGATTACTTGATAAACCACTCGCGAAATTTACTAAATAAAATTTATAGGAGGTGTTTTTCGTGGCAAAGAAAGTTACTAAAGTCGTTAAGATTCAAATCCCTGCAGGTAAAGCAACACCAGCTCCACCAGTAGGTACTATTTTCGGACCTTTAGGAATTAATCTACAAGAATTTTGTACAAGATATAATGATGCAACTAGAGAAAAAATGGGAGATATAATTCCAGTTGAAGTTACTGTTTTCGAAGATAGAAGTTTTGATTTCGTACTTAAGACTCCACCAACTGCTTCATTATTATTAAAGGCAGCTAAATTACAAAAAGGTGGTGTTAAAGGCGCTAATGAAATAGTTGCTACTATAACTAAGGATCAATTAAGAGAAATAGCAGAAATTAAATTACCGGATGAAAATACTAATAATATTGATGCTGTTATGAGAACTATTGCTGGAACAGCAAGAAATATGGGAATTGCTGTTAAAGGATTAAATGATGTAGAACTTGAAGAACAAGCAGAAGAAGCTAAAGAAGCTGAAGCTGAAATGGCTAAGTTAGATGAAGAACTAGCTGAAATGGAAGCAAATGCTAAAGCTATGGCTGATCAAGATGTTCCTGAAGTTGAATCAACTGAACAAAAACAAGAAACAGAAGAATAATTTAAAGTCGAGTAAAGTAATATAATAATCCAAATACCACATAAAGGAGGGAAAAATATGAAACGTCATGGACGTGCTTATGTGGAAGCTTCTAAGAGTGTAGATAAAACTAAAGCATATACACCAGAAGAAGCGGTTAAACTAGTAAAATCTCTTTCAAAAAGAAAATTTGACGAAACTGTTGAAGTAGCATTAAATTTAAATATTGATACTACTAAGAGTGATCAACAAGTAAGAAGTAGTTTTACATTACCTCATGGTACTGGTAAGACTAAAAAAATCTTAGTTGTTACTAAAACTAAAGCAGAAGAAGCTAAGAAAGCTGGAGCTGACTTTGTAGGAGCAGAAGAAATCGTTGAAAAGATTGGAAAAGAAAACTGGTTTGATTACGACATCATAGTTGCAACACCTGAAATGATGGTTAGTCTTGGTAAATTAGGTAAAATATTAGGACCTAAAGGATTAATGCCTAACCCTAAAACTGGAACAGTTACAACTAATGTAGAAGCTGCTATTGAAAATATCAAAAAAGGTATGATTGAGTATCGTGCAGATTCAAACGGAAACGTTCACGCTATCGTTGGTAAAGTAAGTTTTGATGAAAAAGCATTAACTGAAAACTTAGTTGCTTTCATTAATGAAGTTATCAAAAATAAACCAAGTGGTGTAAAGGGAACTTTTGTTAAAAATATAACAATATCTTCAACAATGGGTCCTGGTGTTAAATTAGATTTAACAAATTTCTAATTAACTATTTACAAATGAACTAAAATGTTATAAAATACATTTTGTAGTTGGCCGTAGACAGTAGGTATAAAAATAAATCCTACCGAGGAAATACTTTTTATAGTTTTCCTTGTGCGGAAAACTTTTTTCAATAATAAAGGAGGAAACTATGGCAAGTGAAAAAAGTCTAGGACTTAAAAAAACTCAAGTTCAAGAGATTTGTGATAAACTTGATAATGCTAATACTTTATTATTAGTTGATTATCAAGGTATGACAGTTAAAGAACTTAGTGATTTAAGACAAAGTCTTAAGAGTAGTGGTAGTGATTTAAAAGTATATAAAAATACTTTAGCTAACTTAGCTCTTAAAGATAAAAATATTAAGTTAGATGACTATATGACTGGTCCTAATGCTTACATCTTTAGTAAAGACATTATTGAACCTATTAAATTAGTTAGTGAAGTAGCTAAGAAAAATGAAAACTTATCTATTAAAGCTGGTTATATTAATGGTGAATTTGCTAGTGTTGAAACTATTAATGAATATGCATCAATACCAAGTTACGAAGGACTTCTTACTATGTTTGCTGGTGGCTTAATTGAACATGTAAGAAACTTATCAATAGCATTAAACTTATATGCCGAAAAACAAGAAAAGGGAGGAAATGAATAATGGCAAAAATTGAAAATAAAGATATTATCGAAGCTATCAAAGAAAAGACTATTCTAGAAGTTAAAGAATTAGTTGATATGATGAAAGAAGAATTTGGAGTAGATCCAAGTGCTGTAGCTGTAGCAGCTGCTCCAGCAGCTAGCGCTGAAGATGAAGGAGACGTAACTAAGACTGTAGTTTTAACTGCTGCTGGTGCTCAAAAATTACAAGTTATTAAAATTGTAAGAGAAATCACTGGTTTAGGTCTTAAAGAAGCTAAAGATGTTGCTGATAATGGTGGTAACATTAAAGAAAACGTTTCTATGGATGAAGCTAATGAAATTAAAGCTAAATTAGAAGAAGCTGGCGCTACTGTAGAATTAAAGTAGTTTATAATTGTTAAAGACAGGTCTTGAAAATAGACTTGTCTTTTTGTATAATATGTTTACATAGGAGGTTTTATTATGATTGATAAGGTACAAAGATTAAATTTTCAAAGAGAATCGTTTGAAAGAATATTACTTGAAAAATCGTTACTTATTGAAGATTGTGCTAGTGAGATTGACAATATTAATTGTGAGTTAGATATATTATATAAAAATTTAAATGATAAATTAGAAAAGAATGATAATACTTTGCTTCTTAAAAAAATATCAGATTTGAATAAAAGAAAAAAGATTATAATGGAAAAATATAAAAAGGAATTAGTTACTTTTAAGAGAGTAACAACTAGATTGGATAAATTAAGTAAAAGTATAAATGAAGAGTTGAATATAACTTTAAAGTTAAAATAAGCAGATTATATTATTTGGTATATTCTGTTTTATTTTGTAAAACTTATAAAAACTAATTGACAAACATATGTGCTTAACGTATAATTTAATTATGGTTAAGGAAATTCTGGTATTTTATGCATTAAGTTTTATGATTTAGGAGGTTTTGTAGATGAATATGGATAGTGTTAAAGAATTAGAATTATATAAAAATGTTCTAGATAAAAAAATAAAAGAAAAAAAGAAAATACTTGATAAATATTTAAAAGAAATAGCTATTCTTGAATGCTCAATTGATACTATGTTAACCGATGATTTGTCTGAAGAAAATAAGGATAAATTATTACCAAGAAAAATAAGTGTTTTAACGAGAAAAAGAGATGAATTAAATACTTTATATAATAAAGAAAATATGTTATATAATGGTTTGATGAAAAAATATGAATTAACTTTAGAAAAATTAAAGTTTTTAAATGAAGAATTGACAATTAGTGTTAAAAAATAATTTACAAAAGGAAAATAATATGAATGGAATTTTAAAACATAAAGAAGAAATGTCAAAAAGAATACAGATGTTAACTGAAGAATTTAATTTATCTTATATTAATAATTTTAAAAGTAAAAAACAATATTATAAATTAAGTGATCTTTTGTATAGAAAGCCTGATAATTTAGAAATTAAAAATCGTTTTAAAGTTGCTAGAAAAATAAAGGAGCAAAATGAAAAGAAATATTATCAGATGCTTCATAAAGTAGATTTATTTTATAAGAAAAATAGACAACTAGTATTTGCATTTGAAAGTGGAAGTTATTATGTAAAATATTCTTTTTTTACTAATGAATTATTTGCTGAAAATAATTTGTCGGATGAAATTTTAGTTAATTTAGATTATCATAAAGATTCTTTAGTTATAATTGATAAAATGATTAGTGAAAATAATTTAAACACGATTGAAAAAATAAAAATATTTTTTAGTAAAAGAATTAACAAATTAAAGAGGTGAAAATATGAATAAATATTTAGATGAAGAGTTAGCAAAATATAAAAGAAAAAGTCATGTTTTAAATCATGAAATAAGAAAACAAAATATAAATATTATTAAGTTAAAAAATGAAAGAGAAGTTTTAGGTTCTATATTAACGGCTGTTAAATCTAATAAAAATCATTATGAAATTGAAAGGACTATAAAAAAAATAAACAGATTAGATGCAAAAATTAAAAAACATGAATTGATAATGTTGAAAATGGAATTAACGGAGTTTTATAATAATGCAAAATTACAAGAACTTAAAATCTTGGATGAAAGCAGAAATAAAACTGATAGAGAAGTATTACATTTAAGACATGATATGGTGTAAAGGAGAAATATGGAACATTATTTTACAAATAATGAAAATTTAAAAAGTGAGATAAGAACTATTAATTATAGCTATGATGCAAATGATTTTGTGTTTTTATCAGATTTAGGAGTCTTTTCTAAAGATAAGATTGATTATGGATCTAAAGTTTTAGTAGAAAACTATTTAAAATATAATCATGATAATAAAAAAATATTAGATGTAGGATGTGGGTATGGATTTATTGGTATTGTATTATCTAAAGTTACAAATAGTTATGTAGAAATGG
>OIZL01001660.1_pt1 | contig 11480 bp, 6 predicted proteins | sample 1588541 | NCBI WGS metagenome assembly OIZL01 (sample SAMN03283285) | human gut metagenome | biome: human-associated habitat; material: feces | host: Homo sapiens | place: Peru | collected 2012 | reverse complement strand
TCATATTATACAAAAACATTGTCTTTTCTTCATTAGCATTATCAGATATTTCTTTGGCTTTATGCATTTCTTTCAAAAGTTTCATATCAGGGTTTTCAATGGTATGATACATAATAGCTACAGTAAGTGTTTCAACGTATGTCATTATTAATAGTCCTGGAAAGTTTTTTTGAATAATAATTCCAATTATTATTGCTATTAAAAATATATATACTGGAATATATTTTTTGTTTTTTAATCCGTGCCTGTTATTCATTATTAAACATATTATTGTAAAAATGAGAATACCACAAATAGTATATGTAAAATCAACGCTAGGCCCTTTAGTGTATCGTATTCTAAAGTTATCTTCAATTATTAAAATGCATTTTAAAGAATATATGAAGTATAGAGATACTGTAGAAATGACTCCTATTAATAAGTTAATTTTGTTCTTATATTGGCTAAGTTTTTGCTTATTAACAGATATATATAATACATATATTGTTAATATTAAGGTCCAAATTAAATTGTATGCTAAATAACTTTTTAATATTAGATCGCTAACTATTGGAAAATCGTTATTTATATATGCCGCTATTGTACAAGCAAGTTCCAATAATAAACCAAAAAAGTTGGTTATCATCAGCCAACCATAAATGTTAGTTTCAACTGATTTAATCGGCTTTTTTAAATAAAATGTTAGCATCGTTAGTATTGCAAACCCTAAGGCTGCCATTGGAAAATACATACCGCTACCCATTAAATATCACTCCTATTTTCTCCATTATAACATAATTAAAAGAAAAAAACTACTTTTTATTTCGTTTTATTCTCTAATACTCTTTTTTTATTTTTTAGTTCTTGTTGATATTCTTCATTAGCAAGTTTTTTTAAGTACTCATAATCTACCTTTTCGGCTGCTTCTGTTCTTGGTAGTGTTTCTAAGAACGTTACACTTGTTGGTATTTCATATTCCTTTAGAGTGATATTTTCTTGAGTGGTTATATCGTGATATGTTTCGTAGCATTTGTTTATAATATATTGTTCTGTTTCTTTAGTAGGCATTATTCCTTCTTTTAGAACAACATAGGCTTTAGAAACATATAGGCTTTCTTCATTGGGCTTTGGAACTATTGCACAGCAGTCTACGATATCTATGTTAGATACAACTAGTTGTACAAGTTCACAATATACTTTATTAAGGGTGTTAATGATAAAGAATCTTGAAGCTCTTCCTATTAATGTAAAATATCTGTCTTTATCTAAATAACCTACGTTTCCTGTTTTATAGTATTCTTCATTATTATATTTAAACATTACTTCTTTTGTTTTTTCAGGTTCATTATAATATCCTTTGAAGACGTGCTTTCCGCTGGTACACAAAATTCCTGTTTCACCGTATTTTACTTCTTTCATTGTGTCAGGATTAATTATTACATACTTTGGTCCAACAACTAGTTGACCTACCGTTTCTGGCCTGTATGGTACATTCATTGCATTAGTACTACATCCAAGAGTCTCTCCGGTACCTGATGAATTACTAATGGTAGCATTTGCTCCGTGCTCTTTGAAGAAGTTTATTCCGGCGTGAGATTGTGAGACGGATAAGTAATCACCACCTGATAGATATATTTTTAATCCATTAAGTTTTTGCTCTTTTGGTAAGTATTTTTTTGTTAATTCTAAGTGTGCTGGACTTCCAAAAACTAGATGGGGGTTTTTGCTGTAATAATATGCTATATTTTGTGGCCCTAGGTTTGGTGTCAAAATTACCTCTCTTCCACTTAAAAATGTTTGTAGAACTGATGCTCCAAAACCATATGGATACATAAATGGTACGACATTCATCCAACGGCAATCATCTTGAGTAACTTTTGGAACGTGAGTAGAGTTTTTTAGATATATACAAGAAGCTATTAAATTTTCGTTAGTGAATAATAGCCCTTTAGATTTTCCTGTAGAGCCACTCGTATATAAAATTAGAGCATCTTGTTTTCCACCATGTAGATTATTTATTTTTCCTTTTTGATATTTAGCGACATTCTCTAACTCATGAAAATCTAGATTTTCATTATATCCTGTGGTATACTCTTGTTTTTGATTAAAATCTCTACTATTTACTTTTGTTTCTTTTAAAGTAATAATATGTTTTACTTTTGTTTCCTTGGTTATTTCGGCATTATATTTATTCATTGCATCATAGGTAATAAAAATTGATGATTCATATAAGTTTAAATATTGTTTGGTTTCTTCGATTGAAGATAATGGGTTTAAATATGTTACAATTGCTCCTAACATATTTGCTGCTTTAAAGATAGGTATAGCTTGATAATAGTTAGGTAGGGATATTGTAATAATATCTTTTGGCTTAATGCCTAATTCTAATAGAGCTTTCGCTATTATTAAACTATCTTTTTGAAATTCTTTTACATTTACTTTCAGATCTAGGCAATCAACTATTTCATGATTCCCTTGCATTAAAAACATTAAATCTAATACCTGAGAAAATGTCATCGATGGAATTATTGGATGCCTTTCAAAAAATTTTGTTCCTTTTAGATGGGTTTTATCAATACTTGGATAACCTGTTTCTTTTTTCATAAATTTCACTCCTTAAAAACGTGCATATATTTTATACTGGATTAAGATCTTTTTCTTGTATATGACTTATAAAGGCCTTTATGTGACCTATCTAATGAAATTATAACTTATTAATCGCGAAACATCAAGTATATAAGTAAAAGATATTGTCAATAAATAGTATTTTTATTGAATAAAAACAGCTATCTTTATTCAGAGATAACTGTTTAATTTAGAAAATATAAATTTTTATAAAGTTTCGACTTGTTTTCTTTTTGTTCTTACATAACTTCTGGCAATGTTTATTACATCTTGATATTCAAAGTCTTTACTAAGTAGTCCTTCGATGTTTTCTAATATTTTTGGAAGATTATTTTTAATAGCTAGACTTTCTTCGTATAGGATGATAAATTCTTTAGCTAATTCAGGATTTTTCTTTAACATTTCCTTTATTTTGCTTAAATTATTTTCAATAATGCTTAGGCAATCAAGGCAATTTAATTTGATATTTTCTTTTTCAGTATTATTCTTGTTAATACTTTTTAATATATTGATTATACCTACTTTTGGAATAAATAATAGTAATAAAATGTAGATAGCATATATTGCTTCTTTATCTTGTTCGTAAAATTTGGTATTTCTTTCTTCTTCTTGTTTAATAACAGTGGTTTTTTCTACGATTAAGTAAGACTCTGGGTTAGTTTTTTGATTATCAATGTAGTATGCTTTTTCTTCGGGTAATTTATCAGTTAGATCTATTTTTAGGTAATCATCTAATTTATCTAGTTGGTATTCAGTAACATCATATGTTTTTACTGTTCTTACTAAATCTTTTTTATTTCCATTTTCTATTGGTAATATAGGGCTATATTCTTTTATTACGATTTTATCTTCGGGATGCTCTTTTATTTCGATATACCCTTCTCTAGTTTCTCCTTCATTAGTAATTGTTTTAGTAGGATATACTTTAATAGTAGTTAATTTTTTTACTAGTTTAGACACGCCTATACCTAAGCCGGTGCCAAGACCAAGTGCTAAAATTAAAGAGATAAATTTAATTTTTATTAATTTATTGCATCCACTAAACATTTGTAACATATTAATAGTATTACTTGTGTTTAACAATGGACTTTCTAGCATATATTTGCAATTATAAAACATATATTTCATATTTGTAATATTACTTGTGTCTATTTGTGGGAAATTTTCTAATGGATAGTCTGAAAACATATAACTTGCATCATTTCCAATTATTTCTAAAGGACTTCTAAACTTTAAAAAACTTTTTACCCAACCAGCAAATTCTATATTATTATTAGTTCCTTTTTCTATTGTTCCTTTAAAATAATCATTAATATCCACTCCACTAGTTTCAACGTCAACTTCATTATAGCCATCTAAATTATCATCTACAGCTTTATATATTCCATTTTTTGTTATTGTTTTTTTATCTACATTTGGAACATAACCATTTATTGTTACCTTTGATAAGCCAGTATAATTTTCATCAGGTACTACAACTTGTGTTTCTTTAGTTGCATCAATAGTTTTTTCTTGAGTAACTGGATCTATATATTCAATGGCTTTATTTATATTGCCTTCAATAGTTTGTTTGGAACATATCGTCCCTTCTAAACTATCTTTTGTTTCTATCATTTTATATCACTTCCTTCAGGCCAAAGTATAAATTCTGCTGGACCATCATCATCATATCCAACAACTGTTTGATTATGATTTAATTGTATTTCATACCAATACGTAATTGGTTTGTTTTGGATCGCATCTATAGTAGTATCTTCTTTTGTTAAAGAGATATCAACTGTTTCTTTATTCTCTTCTACTACTACATCTTTAAGTAACTTTGCCTCTTTTTCAAGACCTTTTTTAGTGTATACTCCTATTGTTATCACATCATCTTTTTTGAAAGTATAGTTAGGTATTGATAGATTTATTGTTCCTATATCTCCTCTATTAATTTTTATTGTTTTATTTTCTATTTTCATATATACTCCTATTTTTTTATAACTTCTTCATATGTTTTATCAATTTTGTTTTCAATATTTGTTAGCTTGTTTTCTTCTGTTATTTGATTATTTAAAATAATATCAAGCGATTTTGCTATATTTTCACTTGATACTGCTATATTTTTGTTGCTATCTTTTAATTCTTTTAGAGTTTCTGTGTTTTGTTTTTTATTTGCCACCCAGTCCCAGATGAAAATTGCTGAAATTATTGTTAATAAGCCATAATCAACAACTAATTTTGTGATACTTTGTATTTCTTCCATAAGTTTTTCCCCTTTCTATTTAAAATTTCCTAAAACTTTTATAATGTATATCTTGTTAGGATCGTCATTTATTGAACCACTTAATAAAATATTTGTTTGTTTATTTCTTGAAATTGTTATTTTATTTGTTCCTACTGCAAATAAACATGAATTAATCATTAAAGTATTGCCATTTCCTGTTCTTCGTATAATACTTCCAAATGTTGATTTATTTTCAGGGTCATAAAGCCGTGTAGTGCCATATTGATTGTCATCATTTTTATAAACAATATCTATATACTCACAATTTTCTAAAGATTTACTTAATATTGCTTCAGTATCTGTAGAACCGTTATACAATTCTTTTAACTTTGTTTTTGAATAAAGTAATTTACCTTTCATATTTTTCAGCTGAGTAATGCCCTCTTCATCATCTTCATAATTTATTGTTGACTTACCGTTTAATTTAGTAATTTTGTTCCCTTCTATTTCGACAGCATTAACTCCGGCTGACACCACAAAAGAAATTTCATATATTGATAATTCATCCTCTATTTCAAATACTATCTCGTAGCTATTTGCAGTATCAAATCCACCATCTGTATCACCTAAAATTGATTTGTTTGTTATACTAAAATTATTACCATCGATTGTTGGAGTAATTGTTGTTGTTCCGTAAGTAAAATTGCCTGTTGTTCCAGCAATTCTATATTTGTAAGCAATACTTAAAACATTATTTTGCGTTCCAAATGATGAATTAAAAAAATTACCATTTAAATTAATGATAATTTCTTTCCCACTGCCATTTTTTCTTTCTGCCGTTGCTTCAGTGTCAGCTACTGAAATAGCATTATAATTTAACAAATCAACTGCTTTTTCTACTGTTGTTGTTTGTCCCCTATTATCAACTGCTGAAACTTTTATTGTACTTAAAGCATAATTTAATAATTCCTTAACTATGTTATCAGCATAATTTACTGATGTATCACCGATAATATAAGATGTCATGGTAGCCTTTTTTTGTGCTACTGCTTTATTTGCTTCGTTTATCGTTACTTCAAGTGTAGAAAAACCTTTTATAAATTTGCTTCTATCTCCTGTTAGTGCATATGTTGTATCGTTACTATCTTGAAAAGAAAAATCCGTAAATAATGGTTCACAATTTCTAATAAAACCGATATTTTTTGTGTAATATTCTCCAAGTTTAGTGTTTCCTGAATATGTATCAAGATATGTTGGAAGTTCAAAGAATTTAGAATCTTGAACTAAAGTAAATAAATTATCTACTTGTGTCTGTGATAGCTGTATTGAATCTTCATCTTTCACATTTTCAAAAGTTGCTATTAACGTATTACCATAATAAATTCTTAAATTTTGTGTGTAAGAACTGTCATATTGTGTAATACTCAATTTCATTGCTTGTTCCACGTCTATTCCAATTCCTATTCGTGCCATTGTTGAAATCATCTTTGACAATGTCATTGTTGTTGTACCGGACATTGTGTTGTTTGTTTCATCGCTATACCAAACTGTGTATTTAATGCTTAAAGATGTAACAGAAGCTGGTACATCAATTTCAAAATTTGCTGATGTTGAATGCGTTGATGTGCCCTGCCAATTATCACTTGAATTTTTTAATGTTAATGTCTTATTTTTTGTTGTTGTACTACCATTTGAAGAGTATGAAACTTCTATTTTTCCGTAAAGAGCAATACCACTTCCAACATAAGATGAACTACTTCCTAAATTTGTTGTTGCAACTACATTTAAAACAGTTTTTGTACTGGTCCTTTCTGCTTCATTTATTGATAAAACAGATTTTGTTGTTGGTGGAAACTCTTTTGTTAAACTTATTTGTGCCATGGTTATACCTCCCCATTTAGTGTTACTTTTGTACCACTTTTTCTTATTATTAGACCACTGATAGTAGAATTACCAGTTGAAGTCAAGTCATAAAATAATCCTCCTGTTGCTGTTGCTTTCATAATAATTTTTTTTGTTGTTTTATTTTGTACTTGAAATCCCTCACTATCCATTGTTGATTCTGTGTTTGTGATGTTAGAAGTAGCTTTTATTCCCTCTCCTATTTGAACGCTATCACTTTTGCTTTCATTTGCGTTTTGAACCCACAAAAGCATGTTTTCCGTTCCTTCGTTTCCATGTTTTAAAATTAAATCATATATTTTAAAGCCATTATTTGAGTTTGCGGTTATCTCTATAACAAATTGTTTGGTGTTTATTTCTCCTGAAGTATGAATTTCTCCAGTTTCTTCTGTCAAGTTAAAAGTTTTGCCATTATACCTAACAGAACATTCACTTGCTTCAATTATTCTTTTATATTTAAATGATAGTGAATATGTATTAGGCATTAATGAAACACTTTGTTTAACTGTCCCTTGTTGTGTCAAAATTGCATATCCGCTTATTGCCTCATCTTCTTCTATTTGCTTTATTTTGCCATCCCAAAATTCTGCTTCATCTTCTGTTTTCATATTCCATAAAGCTGTATTTCTCAATAGATTATTTCCACCACTTTTTGTAAATGTGTTAATTAAGCCACTCTCTGTATTTAATATCAGTTGTTCTACTTCACTTTTTTGATAATAATCATTTGTTAAATTATTTTCTATAGAAGATATAGAGTAGTTAAAGGAATTAGCATTTTGTTCTAAACTTGATATGCTAGACGAAATTAATTGTTTATTACCATTTGAATCAATATAATATTTATTATTTTCAATTTTTTGATTAATGCTATCAATATCTTTTTCTATTGTTGTTACCTTACCACTTATAATTGTTACCTTTCCATCAACTTCTTCTGCTTTAGTATCATCAGTGTATTTAAGATTATTGATAAAATCATCGGGACTGAACTCTCCACTTTTCTTAGCAATTTGACATATGTATATTTCGTTATTGTTGATCCAAAAATCACCATTATCATATGGAGGACTAGGTTGAGTTATAAACACTCTTCTTTTACTATCTGCCGTATCTTTGGCAGCATTTGCTAAAGCCAACGCCTCGGTTACATCGTTATCAGTAAGTTTATTCCAACTATAAACATTATTTACTAATTGAAATCTATATGCATAACCGGTTTCTTGATCGTAATATAAATCTCCTATATGTTTATCTTTTTCAGTTGTATCAGTCCATTCTTCGGCAGGCTTATTTTCTAAAGTTGGGATTCCACTAAAAAACCAAGTTGTAATGTTGCCATCAACTTGGTTTTGTAAATCCTCTAAGTTTTTTGTTACAGCTTTTATATAATTGTTTAATTCATTTTCAACTTTATTTAATTTGGCAACTTCTTGTTGTACCGCTTGCTTTAATGTTTCATTGTCAAGTTTATATTGTTTTTTTAATTTTTCTATTGTATCAGCTCTTGATATATCATTATACATTTTATCACCTCGTTACAAATTTAAATCTTTAAATATTTCTTGTCGTTCCTGATCTGTTAAATCTTTAGTATTTATATACTTTTTAATTTCATTGTCATAGTTATCAAATGAAGAATAATTCATTTTAATTAGTATTGCCTTTTGTGGAATACTTAATTTCAAGGAATTAACAAATTTTATTTCTTTATTCTTTTTTGAATTTTTGATAGTTTTTCCATTAGAATCTTTATCACTCGTAAATTTTTGAGTTTTTAATACATAATAATCTCCTATATCTATAACTTTTGAGTACATATTTGCTTTTTGATATTCATTTGATAAATCAAGATTTAATACTTCTTTTTTTGCTATGTTATATGAATAATTTACAATGTTATTAACTACTTCTGCTTTTTCTTTATCACTTAAATTTGTATAATTTTTATTTGATAATAATTTATCAACACTAGTTTCTATTATTTGGCCTGATACTTTTTGATATTCAGTACGTTCTTTAGAAGATAAAATAATTTTTTCTCCTTTTTGATTTATGTAATATGGTGATACTCTAGGCATTATATCCTTTTCTCCAGTCAATTTATATAATCTATATATTTCTCCCGCTGATTTACTAATATTTTCAGTATTTACATTAGCAGGATTTAAAAACACATTAAATAGATTATTTTTTCCACCATATTTTTCTATTTCTCTACCCATAGTATCAACCGAAGGAGATAATGTTTTACTTAATATTGGTATCTTGGCAACTATAGAATTGCTTGCTGATTTTAATGGATTACCATATTCAAATGTTGTTCGTTGAGTGCCATCTATTAAATCGGCTATTTGCTTAGAAAATGTAGGAACAGCCCTTGCTGGTAATTCTAGTACTTCTTTAATAATACCTGATGCAATACCATTGTTATCTGTCAAAACATCATTTATACTCTGTAAAAAAGACTGTTCTAAAAGAATACTACCTCCAGTATCTAGTGAGTCTATAATTAAACTCAGTAATTCTTTACTATCTTTATTTTGATATCTTTTATTAACTATATTAGCAGTTATTGACAATGGAGCTGCAATCGGTTGAGCCCAGTCATAAGCAAAAGATTTATTACCAATTTTAATAGAATATGAACTCACACCTAAAGTGTTTTTTAAAAAATTTGCTGTATCCTTATCATCATCACTATCACCACTTGATATTCCGGCTTTAGCAAGAGCTATACCAAGTACATAAAGCATTGTTCCAGCTGTAGCTTTTCCTAAACTTTGTACGAAGTCATGTTGCATTGTAGCAGTATATTGTCCGTTAGTAAGAGATTTTTTTAGATTTACTCCCTTGTTTATTGCACCTATTAACCCTGCTGGAGAATAATCAACTATTGCTTTAGTCAAATTAGCTGGAGTTTTAGCAAATGGAATTAAAACATCACCTAATCCATATCCTTTAAAATTAGCAAGTTTATTTAATCCGGCTCTAGCATTTAAAACGAATCTAGTATAATTATTATTATCATTCCATGTTCTTGATAATGCTTCTTGATGTGCTATGTCTATCATTTCTTGCGTTATTTCATTTGTATTATTTAATACCATTTGATTTTGTAATGAATTTTCAAAAGCGGCCTCACTAAATATTCTGTCTCCAACATCCATAACATAATTTAACAATGATTCTGTTCTATTTAAAGCTTTTCCCATTAAATTCTTTTCACTAAATGATTTACCATTTGATATTTCAAATCTGTTGCCATCCATGTCTTTTGTATTAATGCCCTTTTTATAATCATTTGTTGCCTCATATGCTCCCTTTTTTATACCATTGAGCATCGCCTTTATATTTGTATTTCCAGTAGTTCTTATGCCTGTTTTTTTTGAAACTAATTTATCTACATAACTAGAAAACAAATCTCCAAATGAATTAACAGGCATTATTAAGGCATTACCTGCTACGTTTCTTACTTGAGTTTTTGGATTGAATAACATAGACATTCTCATCCAAGACTTAATCTTTGCTCCTTTTTCGGGTGGAAGCTTATCTGTCATTAGTTTTTGTATTTCCGCAAGTTTAACTCTTTTGTCATAACCATCTTCCATATTCTGTATTTCTTTCATTGTATCCATAATGAACTTTACTTCATCTGGTTTTAAATCAAAATCTTCTCTATATTTATCCATCCATTCTTTAGATTTATTTTTAACCATTTTGTCATAAGCTTCAGATAATTCAGATTGAGCATATTTAACCATGCCTTCTGGTGTCATTCTTTCCATAATATTAAATGCTTGTACTGTTTGACCTGCAGTTGTTCCTATTTCTCGCATTTTTTTAGCAACCTCTACCATACTATCATAATCACCATTATCAGCATATTGTTTTAACAAAATCCAACCTTCCGCTACATCTGTAGCATTAGCATTTTTACTATCTTGTTTTACCCATCTTAATGTTTCAGACCTACCACCATCATTTATTTTCTTAAAAGCTTTTTCCAGGCTTTCTTTATTTGTTACTTTATCATAATATCTAACATCTTCTTTTGAAAGTATTTCAGCCTTTTGATCTACACTTAACATATTAACTTTTTCTTTAATATTTTTTGCAAATTTGCTATCACCATTATTGTACCTATTTATGTTTTCTCTTTTTGGTAATAATGGTGTAGTATTAACATCTTCTCTTGTTATTTTTGATATTTCATTTGGATTTAAAATCTTACTCTTTTTAGAACTACTTTCTATATCTCCCCTAACAGGTAACTTAATATCAGACATTTTAGTTTTTGTTCCCGATGATGGAAAGTTTTCTTTTAGATAATTATTCCACTCTTTAGTGCTTTGAGAATATTTAGTAGGCAAGATGCCATAAACTTTTGCATATTGTCCTTGTGTAGGATCTACCCAAGCAACATCATTGATATTTACTTCTTTCGAATAAACTTTACCATTACTAGAATAACTTTCTGCTTCCATTTTAGATGGAGATACAAATATGCCTTGCTTTATAGGATACGAAGAATACACAGTTATTTTACCGCTATCAATAGCATTTTCTATATCTTGTCTTGATAAATCAGGATCATATTCATCATAATCTGACCAATCGCTATCATTAATTGTTTCTTCTAATGTTTTTATATCTTCTACATTTCTTATCCAAGTATGATAATCATCATTAACTGGATTATTGCTTTTTACAATATCTAATTGTTTTTGCTTATAAGAAAAAGAACTATTATCTAGTTCTTGTGTAT
>OIZL01001657.1_pt1 | contig 11503 bp, 10 predicted proteins | sample 1588541 | NCBI WGS metagenome assembly OIZL01 (sample SAMN03283285) | human gut metagenome | biome: human-associated habitat; material: feces | host: Homo sapiens | place: Peru | collected 2012 | reverse complement strand
CGATCACCCGCCGGTTTACGGTCGCCGTAGGGCTTACGATCGCCAACTGGTTTATGCTCGACGTAAGGCTTGCGGTCGCCCACCGGTTTACGGTCGCCGTAGGGCTTACGATCGCCAACTGGTTTATGCTCGCCGTACGGTTTATGCTCGCCAACCGGTTTATGATCGCCGTACGGCTTACGATCGCCCGCCGGTTTACGGTCGCCGTAAGGTTTGCGGTCGCCATACGAACGGTTTTCCTGCTTCGGTTTCTTTTCCATGCTCATTCCTCCGTACGGCTGCAGCGCTTCGCCTTGATGGGATGTCCCAGCAGATAGTCCCGCGCCTGCATGCGCTTCCCGCCCTGCGCCTGAAGCGTCAGCACGCGCACCGCGCCTTCGCCCGCGGCGATGACCAGCCCTTCCTTGGCGTCCGCCGCCAGCACGCATCCCGGCTCCCCGTGCATATCCGTTTCCTCAGCGCGCCAAATTTTCATCACTTCGCCGTCCATGGCGGTATATGCGCCCGGCCACGGCGTCAGTCCGCGCACCCGGCAGCAGATTTCCCGCGCGGACAGCCCCCAGTCGATATCGCCCATTTCTTTTTTCAGCATCGGGAAATAGGTCATTTCGGCATGGTTCTGCGGCGTACGCGGGCAATCGCCCGCCTCGAGACGGCGAATCGTCTCCAGCAGCAGCTCCGCGCCCACGGTGGCCATGCGCTTTGTCAGCTCCTCCGCCGTTTCCCCCGGCAGGATATCCATTTCGCGCGTGAGCAGTATATCGCCGGTATCCAGCCCCTTATCGGTCATCATGGTGGTAACGCCGGTATGCGTTTCGCCCTGTATGATCGCCCAGTTGACGGGCGCGGAGCCGCGATACTTAGGCAGCAGCGAGGAATGCACGTTCACGGTGCCGATGCGCGGAATATCCAAGATTTCCTGCGATAAAATCTGGCCGAAGGCCGCCGTTACGCAAAGATCGGGCTTTAGCGCGCGCAGATCCTCCACGCCGTCCAGCCGGATACGGACAGGCTGCAGCACGGGCAGCCCATGCCGCAGCGCCGCTTCCTTCACCGGGCTCATCTGCAGCTTATTGCCGCGCCCCTTGGGCTTATCCGGCTGGGTGATCACGCCGACCACGTCGTAGCCCGCGCGCACCAGCGCCTCCAGCGACGGCACGCCGAATTCCGGCGTACCCATGAACACAATGCGCATGCGATTATTTCTCCTCGTCGTCAAAAATCTCGTGATCCATTTTGTCAATGTACAGCACGCCGTCCAGATGATCGATTTCATGGCAGAACGCACGCGCCTTGAAGCCCTCGGCGATCACCTCGATCGGCTTCCCCTTGCGATCCTGCGCGCGGACGGTCACGCGCTCAGGACGCACAACATAGCCCTGCCGGCCGGGAATGCTCAGGCAGCCCTCCGCGCCGCCCTGCTCGCCCTCGCGCGCGATGATTTCGGGGTTAATCAATTCAATCAGGCCGTCGCCCACGTCGACCACCACCACGCGGCGCAAAATGCCCACCTGCGGCGCGGCCAGCCCTACGCCCTCGGCCTTATACATCGTGTCCGCCATATCGCGCAGCAAAAGCCACAGCCGCAGGTCAAACTTCTGCATGGGCTTGCATTCCTTGCGCAGCGTCTCGTCCCCCAGCTTTACAATTTTTCTGACCATTTTATCCTCCTGTTTTCATGCCAGCGACGCGGGATTGATTTCCAGCTGCACACGGGCGGGATATTCCTCCGCCGTCATTTCCTGCAGCCGCGAAAGCAAGGCGTCCGTATCGGGATGGTTGAGCAGCTTCATCAGCACCTGCGCGCGATAACGGTTCTGAATACGCCCGATCGGCGCTTCGTCCGAACGGACGAACAGCACGCGCCGCCACAGCGGCGTATCCGCAAATTCCTCGATCACCCGCTGCCGCAGCGCTTCCGCCGTTTTCATTGCGTCCGCCTGTACGGGCGAATCGCACAAAAAGCGGGCGATCAACGTGAAGGGCGGGTAAAGATCGGCCTTGCGGCGCTCAAATTCGCTGGCAAAAAAGGCGCGGTAATCCTGCTTCGCCGCCCCGACGATGGCGTAATGATCGGGCTTATAGGTTTGAATCACGACCTCGCCCGGCGTTTCGCCCCGCCCGGCGCGCCCCGCCACCTGCACCAGCAGCTGAAACGTGCGCTCCGGCGCGCGGTAATCCGGAAAATTCAGCGTCATATCCGCCATCACCGCGCCCACCAGCGTTACCTGCGGAAAATCCAGCCCTTTGGCGATCATCTGCGTGCCCAGCAAAACCTGCGCCTGTCCGGCGCGGAAGCGGTCGATCAAATCGAAATGCGCGTTCTTTCCCGCCGTCGTATCCACGTCCATGCGAATTACGCCAACGCCCGGAAACAGCCGGTGCAATTCCTCCTCCACCTTCTGGGTTCCGATGCCCATGGGCTTGATATACGCGCTGCCGCAGGCAGGGCACCTGTCCGGCATAGGCTGCACCGCGCCGCAATAGTGGCAGCGCAGCGTGTCGTCGACGCTGTGATACGTCATGGATACGTCACAGCGGGCGCATTGGATGGTTTCGCCGCAGCGCCGGCAATTAACGGAGCTGGCATAGCCGCGGCGGTTGAGAAAGAGCATCGCCTGCCGCCCATTTCCGACGCACTGCCGCAGCTTTTCCAGCAGCAGCCGGGAAAAAATGCCGTGATTGCCAAGGCGCAGCTCCTGCCGCATATCCACCACATGCACTTGGGGCAGGGGACGGTTGAGCACGCGATGGGGCATTTCAATGAGCATATAATCCCCGCGGCGCGCCATGGCATAGGAATAAATGCTGGGCGTAGCGCTGGAAAGCACCAGCGCGCCGCCCTCGCGCCGCACGCGGGAGGCCGCGATTTCCCGCGCGTCATACTGCGGAAAACGGTCGGAGACATAGGTCTGCTCATGCTCCTCATCCACGATAATCGCGCCCAGCCTCTCCACCGGCGCGAACACCGCCGACCGCGCGCCGATGACAATGCGCGCCTCGCCCATGCGAATACGCCGCCATTCGTCAAAGCGCTCGCCCGCGGAAAGCCGCGAATGCAGCACCGCCATGCCGCCGCCAAAACGCGTGCGGAAATAGGTAATCATCTGCGGCGTCAGCGCGATTTCGGGCACCAGAATAATCGCGCCCCTGCCCATTTCCAGCGCGCGGCGCACCAGCCGAATGTAAACCTCCGTCTTGCCAGAGCCCGTCACCCCCTGCAGCAAAAAGGGCTTTTGCGGCCGCTGCAGCGCAGGCAGCAGTTCGGAAAGCGCCTCCTCCTGCTCGGGCGTAAGCACGGGGTCGGGCGGCGCGTCCATATGCCCGTAAAAGGGCGCGCGCAGCACGTCGCGCTCAAACACCCTCACCATTTCGCGCTCGACCAGATAACCAAGCGGCTCACGCACGCCGCGCACCATCGCGCGCAGCTCCTCCAGCGTATGAGGCTGGCCGTCGGAAAGCAGCGTCAGCAGCAGGCAGCGCTTCTTCGCGCGGCGCTGCTTGGCAATCGCCTCATCCACCTGATCGGGGGCGATAAGCAGCTGCGCGCAGGTTTCGGTCTTCACCCGCACGCGGCCGCCGCGCATCTGGGCGGGCAGCATCAGCCGCAGCGCCTCGCACAGCGGGCAGTGCGTCCGCGCGCGGATCTCCTCCGCCAGCGCCATCAACGGCGGCAGCAGCGCCGGATAATCCTCCAGCGGCGCGGTTACGGGCCGAATCCGACGCTCGTCATAATCCGCCGTTTCCTTCAGGCGGATGACAAAGCCTTCCTTTTCCCGCGGCCCGAAGGGCACGCGGACGCGCATGCCGGGCGCGAGCCGCATATCCTCCGGCACGCGATAGGTGAACACGCGGTCGATCTGCTCGGACGCGATATCGATGATGATCTCCGCGTACACCCTGCTTCCTCCTTATCGCGCCCCCCGCAGCGCCAGCACCCGGCTCAGCAGCCGCTGAGCCACCTCGCGCTTGGACATGAGCGGCAGCGTTTCCCGCGCGTCTTTGGTAATGAACGTTACCACGTTCGTATCCACGTCAAAGCCGGCGCCCGGCGCGGTCACGTCGTTGGCGACGATCATGTCCAGCCGTTTTTTCAGCAGCTTTCCGCCGGCATTTTCCAGCACGTTGTCGGTTTCGGCCGCAAAGCCCACCAGCGTTTGGCCCTCCCGCTTGAGCCGCCCCACCGCGGCCGCCACGTCCGGCGTTTCGCGCAGCGCGAGGGTCATATCCCCGCCCTGCTTTTTCAGCTTATGCTCCGCCGCCGATACGGGCGTAAAATCCGCCGGCGCAGCCGCCTGCACAATCACGTCGGCCTCGCCGCAGCGGCGCGTCATTTCGTTGTAAAGATCCTGCGTGGAGACGACGGGAACCATCTCGACCCCCGCGGGCGCCGCCAGCCGCACGGGCCCGGACACCAGCGTCACCCGCGCCCCGCGCTCCGCCGCCGCCTGCGCGACGGCATAGCCCATTTTGCCGCTGGAGCGGTTGGTCAGGTAACGCACGGGGTCGATTTTCTCCTGCGTGGGCCCCGCCGTGACCAGCACGCGCAGGCCGCGCATATCCTCCGTGCGCGCAAGCGTTTCCGCAATCGCGTCGAAAATGGTTTCCGGCTCGCTCATCCTGCCCGCGCCCTGATCGCCGCAGGCAAGAAAGCCGCCCTCCGGGCCGATCAAACGCGCGCCGCGCGCGCGCAGCGTTTCCACGTTCTGCCGTGTGGCGGCATTTTCCCACATGCCCGTGTTCATCGCCGGCGCAATGAGCAGCGGCGCGCGGGTCGCCAGCGCGGTGGTGGAGAGCATATCGTCCGCCAGTCCGACGGCCAGCTTGGCCATGATGTTGGCCGTCGCAGGCGCAATGACAAACACGTCCGCCCGCTTGGCCAGCGCGACATGCTCAACCTCCCATTTTTCGGGACGGGCGAAGGTGTCCGTCACCACGGGATGGTTGGACAGCGTTTCGAACGTCAGCGGCGCGACAAACTCGCAGGCGTTTTTCGTCATGACGACATACACCTGCGCCCCCGCCTTGCGCAGCCGGGAGGTCAATTCGCACGCCTTATACGCCGCGATTCCCCCCGTCACGCCCAGCACCACAGTCTTTCCGGACAGCATGCGCTCAGCCCTCTTCGTCTTCCAGATTCCGGTGATAGGTCAGCAGACCGCGGTTAATCTCCTCCACGGCGATGGAAACGGGCTTTCTGTCCTTGGGGTCGATCAGCGGCTGCGCGCCGCCCACCAATTCTCTTGCGCGCTTGGCTGATTCAACCACCAGCGTGTAGCGGCAATCCACCTTTTCACACAGTTCGCCGATAGCAGGCTTATTAACGGGCATGATTTTTTCCTCCTTTTATTCAACCACGGGGAAATACCGGGTTGTACGCTGTTTTTCAGCGGCGATGATGGCGGCCACCTGCGCGCAGGCGGCGTCCAGATCGTCGTTCACCACCACGTAATGGTACAGATGCATCTGCTCGATCTCGCCCCGGGCGTTGTTCAGCCTTCGCTCGATCTCAACGGGATCCTCGGTATTGCGCGTATGCAGACGCAGGCGAAGCGTCGCGTAGGACGGCGGAAGAATGAAAATGGACACGCAGTCCGGCTTCTGGCGCATTACCTCGCGCGCGCCCTGCGGGTCGATATCCAGCATAACGTTCAGCCCGCGCGCCGTCGTTTCCTCCACCTGAGATTTGAGCGTGCCATAGCGATGGCCGTGCACCGTGGCATGCTCCAGAAACGCGTCCTGCGCCAGCAGCTCGTCGTAGCGCTCCTCGCTCATGAAGTGGTAATGCACGCCGTCGATCTCGTTTTCACGGCGATAGCGCGTCGTGGCGCTGACGGAGAATACCAGACTTTTGTCCTCCCTGAGCAGCCGGGCGCAAATCGTGCCCTTCCCCGTGCCGGACGGCCCCGAAATGACGACCAGCATGCCCTTTCTCTCTTCCCGCATGTTCTCTTCCCCTCTTCCGTATCGCTTTGCAAATCACGGACGGCCCTCCCGGCAAAGCGGCGCGAAAACGCCGTGCCCGCGGATGAGGCCGCGCCTCCGCCGCGCGTTCCCTTATTCGACGTTCTGCACCTGCTCGCGCAGCTTTTCGATCTCGCTCTTGGCCGCGACGACCAGCCGCGTAATCTGCGCGTCCGAGGCCTTGGAGCCGATGGTGTTAACCTCGCGGTTGAGCTCCTGCGTCAGGAAGTCAAGCCGCCGGCCGACCTCGCCCTCCTGCGCCATGGCTGCGCGCATCTGCCCGATATGGGATTCCAGCCGGGAAAGCTCCTCGTCAATGGCGCATTTATCCGCCATCAGGGCGACCTCCTGCGCCAGCCGCTGCTCGTCTATTTCGTTTACGCCCAGCTCGCTCAGCCGCTGCCGCAGCCTGTCCCGATAAGCCGACGGAACGCCGGGCGCCAGCGCGGCAATCTCCTCACGCAGCCCGGCGAGCATATCCAGATGCAGCGTCAGATCCTGCCGCAGGCTTTCGCCCTCCTTCTGCCGCATAGCGCGCACATCCTCCAGCGTCAGGGCCAGCGTCTCGCGCAAAAGCGCGCTCACGGCGGCCTGATCCTCCTCGCAGACGGTAACCGTCAGCACGTCCGGCTGCGCCGCAATGAAGGAAAGCGCGCTTTGTCCGTCGCATGCAAGGCTGTCCGCAAGCGTATGCAGGGCGGCGAGATACTGCCTCGCCAGCGCCTCGTCCGCCGTCACCACCCGCGCGTCCGCGCGGCCGTTGCGATAGGTCACCGATACGTCCGCGTGCCCGCGCCGCAGGCTTTCACTAAGCTGCCTGCGAACGGCGTCCTCGGCAAAATTCAGCGCGCGCGGCAGGCGGCAGGAAACGTCCAGAAAACGGTGATTGACCGTCTTAACCTCCACCGTTATTTCCCTACCGTCCCGCAGGCATTGCCGACGGCCATAGCCCGTCATGCTCCGCATCGTGTACACTCCCCCTTTTAACCTATCAATTATAGCACAGAAAAGGGGCGAATGAAAACCCCGAAACGCGATTTTTATGAAAAAAACACCGGAAGCCGGAAAAGCGATCGTCGGAGGGCGCGGGCACCTTTCAAACGGCCCAAAGCAAAGGGCGCGCTCTCCGCGCCGAAGATATGTGAAGGGTTTTCCGTCCTTCACGGATCCTCGAAGCAAAAAGCACGCCCTTCATTCCTTACAATCACGAATGCGTTCCTGAAGCAGCCAGCGCGCGGCGCGTTTTCTTCACCGCAGCAGCGCGCTCATACGCGAATTCCGTTTCACCCACAGGCATTGCCAGCCGTTGCGGCGATAGGCGCGCAGCGCGGCGCGGCCGCGGCGGCGGTCGCCGCGTTCCCACTTTTCATACTGCAGCAAATTCAAAGCGCATCCCTTCCTTTCGCATACCGCATGCAAGAAAAGGATGCGCATTCACGCCGCGTTTATACCCGGCGCGCCGCTATACCTTCATGTTTTTCCACTTGCCGCCTGCGAAGCGCGGGTAGAAAAGCGCGACGCGCACGGCGAATTCGCTCATGCTCAGCAGCCATGCGCCCGTCAGCCCCAGATGCATAACGTCGACGGCCAACAGCGCCAAGGCCGGACGCATGACGCTGACGCAGAACGTGGCGACAATCGCGACATACAGGTTGTCGCCTGCGCCGCGAAGCGAGCCGGAAAGCACCACGGCGCTGGTCTGGAAGGGCTGCATCGCCGCCAGCACGATCAGCGTGCGCGCCGCGTTGGCGACGACCTCCCCTGCGTTCAGCGTATCCTCGCCGATGAACAGCCCCGCGATCGCATCGCGGCAGACGATGATTACAACGCCCAGCACCGCCGAAATCAGCACGGCGTAGCGCTGGCATATTTTCCCGTAGAGCATGGAAATATCCGCGCGGCCGCGGCCCAGATTCTGCCCCACCAGCGCCGTCGCCGCCACGGCGAGGCCGTCGCCGAAGGTAAAGGTGATGTTCATCAGCTGCATGCAGATCTGGTTGGCGGCATATAACGTGGTGCCCAGCGAAAACATGATGCGGGCGTACACGAAAAAGCCGAACCGCACGCCCACCTGCTCGATCGCCGCGTTGCCGCCCACCCGCAGGATGGAGCGCATCGCGTCCCCTTCAAAGCGCCAGCGGTCGCGCGCGGAAAGGTGCAGGTATCCGCGATGGCTTCCGCCCAGCAGCAGCGAGCCCACCGCCATGCCGAGCCCCACCACCATGCCGATGACCGACGCGATGGCCGCGCCGCGCACCTCCAGCCGCGGAAAGCCCAGATTGCCGCCGATCAGGCAATAATTGAAAAACACATTCACCAGATTGCTGGCGATGTTCACCCACATGGTGATCTTGGTTTTCCCGATGCCGCGCTGCGCGGCGCAAATGCACATGGACACGGCGCTCACGGGCAGCGCGTACGTCATGATGCGGAAATAATCGATCGCGTCCTCCAGCACCTTTTCGCTTTCCGCCTGATCGCCGCCCGCCAGCAGCATCAGCGGCCGCGCGAAAATCACAGCCGCCGTCATCAGCACCGCCGACAGGCTCAGCGCCAGCATCAGCGCGTTGCGCAGCGTCGCATTGGCCTCCTCCTGCCGCTCCTCGCCCTTTCGGCGCGCGACAATGGCCGTCACGCCCACGTTCAGCGCAAAAAACAGGCATAAAAGCACCATGCGCGGCTGCGTGGGCAGCCCGACGGCGGAAAGCGCCTCCGCGCCTAGCTCGTTGGCGACCATCATGGTGTCCATCGAGCCGATCAGGCTGATGAGCACCATTTCCACAATCGACGGCAGCGCGATGCGCATCACATCGCGATACGCCGTCCTGCCGTCGGGCAGATTGCCCAGCCGGTACGGCGGCTTCACCAGATATTCCGGCGCAAACAAGCGCCTGAGAATCCCCGCACTCATACGTTTCCGTCCCGTCCTTCCAATGAAAATGCGAAATCGACAAAAGCGTATCATATTTTTGAACGCTTGTAAATCTTGCCGCGGAAAAAACTTTGCATTGGCATGCGCGGTGAAATCCGCTATAATAAGCGTGGCTTCGAAATTGAAAGTATAAAAGGAGCGTATCAAAATGAACGCGACGGGAAAGTATATCATCGTGCCCGGCCCGCAAAGGGATTATATCGTTTTTAATCAGCGCTGCCGGGCATGGCAGCACCCCTACGAATATCAGGGAAACGGCTCCACGCTCGCCAACGCGGGCTGCGGCGTTTTCTCCGTCTGCCATGCGGCGCAGTACCTGAGCGGCAAAACGCCCGATCCCGAGGCGCTGGCCGATTTTTCCTGTCAGAACGGCGGCCGCGGCGACGACGGCACGGACAGGCCCGCCCTGCTTGCCGCCATGGAGCGCGCGGGGCTGGCGCTTAAATACGGCTTTTCCTATGCGATGGACGGCCTGCGCAACGATACCGACACGCTCTACGCCCGTCTGCGCATAGGCGACGGCGCGCTTTGCAACCTGCGGCCTGGGCATATCGTCGCGCTCATAGGCGCGCGGGAAGCAGACGGCGAAAAGCAGGTGCTGGCCATCGATTCCTACAGCGAAAGCGCCGACGCCAAGGTGATTCAGCAGGTGCGTCAGGTACTGCCCGGCAGCGAAATCGTCTCCGCCGTGCGCGCCCCGGGCGGCGCGGTATGCGGCATGCAGATCACCTACGCCCTCTACTGGGCGGCGCTTTCCACCGTGCGCGATTTTAACCTGCTCACCCGGCTGCGCCCCGACGCGGCCGCAACCTAAGGAGGTCTTGCCCTTGCGCAAATGTCTGCGAACGCTTGCACTGCTCCTGTGCCTGACGCTGCTTCCGGCCGCCCTGCCCGCGCAGGCGGAAAAAAACAGCGGCGTTGTGCGCGTGCTGCTCACCCGCCTGAAGCTGACGGATCGCGTGGAAATCGCGCTGGACGGAAGCTATACGCTCTCGGGCGTCGCCTTTCAGCGCGGCAGCCGTTTGATCGTCTCCTGCGCGACGGGCTCGCTGCTCGTCTATTACGAGGGCATGGCGATGGACGCCGGAAAATCGCTGACGCTGGTTCGCCACGCCGTGACGGATGGAAGCGAGAACGGCCTGCGCTTCAACGGCGCGTACGAGCTGCATCCGGGCGATTTGACGCTTTCCGTTCAAAACGGCGCGCTGCGCGCCGTGCTGCACGCGCCGGTGGAGGAATACCTGCTGGGCGTGGTGCCCTACGAAATGAGCGATTCCTTCCCGCTGGAGGCGCTCAAGGCGCAGGCCGTCGCCGCGCGCACCTACGCCCTGCGCAAGGCGGGCGCCGCGCAGGATTACGACGTGGTGGACAACACCAACGATCAGGCGTATTACGGCGTAAAGGCCGAGCACCGGAACGCGGCGCGCGCCGTGCGCGAAACCGCCGGGCTGTGCGGCTACTACAGGAACGCGCTGGCCGAATGCTTCTATTCCGCCAGCAACGGCGGGCAGACGGAGCTTCCGCTTCACGTCTGGGGCAAGGGCGATTACGCCTATCTGACCATGACGGACGATCCATATGATCTGGAAAACCCCGACAGCGCCGTCAAGGCCGCCTCGCTGCCCAAGCGGCTCAGGCGCAACGCGGATCTGGGCGCGCTGCAGGATGAGGTTCTGGGCGCGCTGTCCGAAACGCTGGAGAGCATGGGCTACGACGGGGACGCGCAGTATATCCGCGTCGACGGCATCGCGGGCGCGGAAGCGGCCGTGCCCATGCACCGCGATTCGCCCAGCCGCGTCATGACCCGCCTGCGGCTTAGCCTGAACGTTTCGGCCCGTCGCCTGCTGCCCGAGGACGGCGAGGAGGAAATTTCCATCTTCACCGCGCCCGCCGTGCAAACGCCCGCCGCGGACGAGGAGCGCTGGTCCGCCGTCGCGCCGCTGAACGCGCCCGTGCCTGTCGAGCTTGAAATTTTCCCCACAGTCGAGCGCGCGCTGGGGCTTTCCATCAACGGCGGCAGCAACGAGCTTGTCACCGTTCGCGAAACCGAAACGGCGTTCGTCGTGGAATCCCGCCGCTACGGCCACGGCGTGGGCATGAGCCAGCGCGGCGCGCAGTGCATGGCCGGAACCTACCGCTGGACATACGACCAGATCCTGCGCTTCTATTATCCCGGCATGGCCGTCAAGGTATACGCAAGCTCCTTCTCGCTGCCCGCGCCCGTGTCCGCCGCCTTTCTGGCCACGCCCGGCCCCGCCGCAACGCCCACGCCGCGCCCCACCGCCGCGCCGCTTTCGTCAACGCCCGCGCCCGGCGAATATCTGGTCGCCGTAACGAACATCGGCGTGAATTCATACCTGAACCTGCGCGCGGAAAGCAACACGCAGTCCGCCGTGCTGCGCCAATTGTACTACGGACAGCAATTGATCGTCACGCAGGAGGCGGGCGACTGGCTCCGCGTCCGCATGGACGATTGGACGGGCTACGTGATGGCGCAGTACGTGACGCGCGTCGAGCCGGATCAGAAAGCGTCGCGGCGGCCCGCCGCAGCGCCAGATAATCGGAAGTCTCGCCGATTGTTACACGGCGCAGGGGCGGCCGGCGGTC
>OIZL01001656.1_pt1 | contig 11504 bp, 15 predicted proteins | sample 1588541 | NCBI WGS metagenome assembly OIZL01 (sample SAMN03283285) | human gut metagenome | biome: human-associated habitat; material: feces | host: Homo sapiens | place: Peru | collected 2012 | reverse complement strand
TAGTAGAATTTGTAACTGTATGTCTTGGTCTTTATATGATAATTAATGGAGCAAGTAAAGTAAATTATGCATTATGGTTAAAAAGAGGAAACGAAGAGTCATGGTTAATAACATTAGCAACAGGAATTTTAGTTGCAATAGTTGGTGTACTTGTAATATTTAATCCATTTGCAAGTTTAACTCTAACAAAGTTAGCCGGAGCATTCCTAATTATTACTGGAGTTCTAGATTTTATGGATACGATTTTATTTAAAAATAGAAGTAAAGAAATAATGGAAATATTTTGGTAAAAATAAGTAAAGCAAGAAGTAAAAACATACTTTTTGCTTTTTAATTTGTCTAATTTTTGTTATACTAATATATAGAAAGAAGGGGATATGATGTTAATTAAAGACGTTTATGCTAGAGAAATACTAGATAGTAGAGGAAACCCAACAATTGAAGTTGAAATGACTCTAGATAATGGTATAAAACAAATGGCATCAGTGCCAAGTGGGGCATCAACAGGATCTCGTGAAGCTTTAGAACTAAGGGATAATGATGAAAAAAGATATGAAAAAAAGGGCGTTTTAAAAGCTGTAGATAATGTTAATAATATAATAAGACCTGCATTATTAGGAAAAAAGGCTGATCAATTAAGTGTTGATAATTTGTTAATATTTTTAGACGGAACAGATAACAAAAGTAAATTAGGTGCTAATGCAATACTCGGAGTTTCCTTAGCTTGCTTAAAATGTTTAGCAGCATCAAAGAATAAAGAATTATTTGAGTATGTTTCTAACAGAAATGTTTCTATACCAATACCAATGGTTAATATTATAAATGGTGGAGCCCATGCAGTTAATAACATTGATATCCAAGAGTTTATGATAATGCCTGTGATGAAAAGTATAAAAGAAAGAGTGAGAGCAGCATCAGAAGTTTTTCATGCACTAAAAAAATTATTAAGTATTAATGGATTTTCAGTGGGAGTTGGTGATGAAGGTGGATTTGCTCCGAATTTAAATAACAATGCCATGGCTTTAGATTTTATTATGGAAGCTATTAAAAAAGCTGGTTACATCCCTGGAAAAGATGTTTATATTGCCTTAGATGTAGCAGCGAGTGAACTTTATAATAAAGAAACAAAAACTTACAAGTTAGACCAAAAAAACTATACTAGTGATGAACTTATGAATTATTATTTAAAATTAATAAATACATATCCAATTTTAAGTATTGAAGATCCTTTCTTTGAAGATGACTTTGAAACTCTTGCCAAATTTACTAAATTAGTTGGTAACAAAATTATGGTAGTTGGGGATGACTATTTTGTAACTAATGAAAAATACTTAGAAAAAGGAATAGAAATGCATGCTGGAAATGCTATTTTGCTTAAGGCTAACCAAATTGGTACAGTAAGTGAAATGATTAAAACTATTGTGCTTGCTAAGAAAAATAATTATAAAACAATTATCATTCATAACAATTAAATTTGTATAAAATGATGCCTCAATTAAATCTTCAAAATGAATACTATCATTAAAATCATAATGGGGTTCGATATTATAATCAGAAACGCCTATTCCTTCATATATTGAAAGACTTGGTATATCATCTGATATGTCTTTAGCAAGCACTACTTTTTTCGCCATATTTATTGCTCCAGCTGACACACCAATTAAAATATGTTTTTCATTTTTTATTGCATTTTTCAAATTATATTTATTTATATATTCCATTTGTTTTAATGTGTTTCCACCTAAAATAAACACAATATCAGAACTATTAATATTTCTTTTCATTTCAGATTCAGTTAACCTAGAATCAATTATATAAGTGTTTTGAAATTTTATATTTTTTTCTTCAAAAGAATTTATCATTTTTTCTACATAATAATTATTTTTTTCATAATTATCAAAAGTCGAAGTTACAAAAGAAATACTATTAATTTTCTTAATATTCCTATTTAAAAAATTTATAATTTTATTTGGAATTTCATTTGTTTTAAAAGAACCGCTCATTAATATATATTTCATTTATTTTTCACCATCCATTTCCATTTCTTTTAATACAGTTTTAAGTCTAGCAATTTCTCTACGTAATTGTCTTAAAACTACTGGTTTTTCTAAAGTACCAGATGATTGAGCCATTCTATTTCTAAAAAGTTCTTCTTTATCATCTTTAATTTTCTTTAGAATTTCTTCTTTACTCATTTTTCTAATTTCATTAATTTCCAAGAGTTTCACTCTCCTTCATTACAAATTTTGTTTTGATTGAAAGTTTATGAGATGCAAGTCTTAAAGCCTCTCTAGCAATTTCTTCAGAAACATCACTAATTTCAAACATGATTTTTCCTTCTTTAACAACAGCTACCCATTCTTCAACGTTACCTTTACCTTTACCTTGTCTAGTTTCTAGAGGTTTTCTAGTTCTTGGCATATGAGGGAAAATATTAATATATACCTTTCCTCCACGTTTCATATAACGAGTCATAGCAATACGAGCAGCTTCAATTTGTCTAGCAGATATCCATCCACCTTCCATTGCCATTAAACCAAATTCACCATTTGTTAGGGTAAGATTACCTTTTGCTTTGCCTTCATAACTTAATCTGTGACTTTTACGATATTTAGTTCTTTTTGGCATTAACATGTCTCATCTCTCCCTTCTTTTCATTTCTAGTTTTAAGTATTTCATCTTTATAAATCCATACTTTTACGCCGATTTTTCCATAAATTGTATTAGCTTCGCTAGTAGCATAGTCAACATCAGCTCTTATTGTATGAAGAGGAACTGTACCTTCAGTATATCCTTCAGTTCTAGCCATTTCAGCTCCACCAAGCCTTCCTGAAACTGCAGTTTTAATACCCTTAGCTCCAGCTTTCATAGTGTTTCTGATAGCTCTTTTTTGTACACTTCTAAATGGTGCACGTGCTTCAATTTGCATTGCAATATTATCAGCGACTAACTGAGCATTTAAATCAGGATTTTTTTCTTCAACAATATTAATATAAATGTCTTCATTAACAAGTTTAGATATTTTCTTTCTTAATTTTTCAATATCTTCACCACCACGACCAATGATTACACCAGGTCTAGCAGTATATATTGTAAGTTCTACTTTATTTTTTCTTCTTTCAATAATAACTTTTGATACAGAAGCATTTTTAAGATTTTTTTCAATATATTCTCTTATTTTGATATCATTAATAAGTTTATCAGAATAATCTTTTTCTGCATACCAACGAGATTCCCAATCTTTATTAACTCCAATACGATATCCTATAGGATTAACTTTTTGTCCCATAATTATTTTGCCTCCTTATTATCAGTTACGTAAACAACAATATGACTTGTTCTTTTATCATGTCTATCAACATTTCCACGTGATGCAAATTGAATTCTTTTATAAATAGGTCCTGGATTGATAAAACATTTGCTAATTACTAAATCATTTTCATTAGCCCCATTATTATTAACAGCGTTAGCTACTGCAGAATTTAAAACTTTAAGTATTAATTTACTTGCTTTTGTATTAGTGTTTTCAAGTATTCCTCTTGCAGTTTCAACATCTTTTCCACGAATTAAATCCATGGTCATACGAGCAAGTCTTGGTTTAATCATTGCAGTATTATGTTTTGCATAAGTTTCCATGTTACCTCCTATTTATTTCCAGCATGGCCAGTAAATTTACGAGTTTGTGAAAATTCACCTAATTTATGACCAACCATTTCTTCAGTAATATAAACTGGTATAAAGTCTTTACCATTATGAACAGCAATTGTATGTCCAATAAATTCAGGATAAATTGTACTTCTTCTTGACCAAGTTTTAACTACTGATTTTTTATTTTCTTCATTTAATTTTTTAATTTTTTTCATAATGCTATCATCAACGAAAGCACCTTTTTTTAAACTTCTTGCCATTATTCCTCCCTATTTAGTCTTCCTACTTAGAATAAGTTTACTAGATGTCTTTTTAGGTTTTCTAGTTTTAACACCAAGAGCAGGTTTACCCCAAGGAGTCATTGGACTCTTTCTACCAATTGGAGCACGTCCTTCTCCACCACCGTGTGGGTGATCGTTAGGGTTCATTACAGAACCACGGTTTGTAGGTCTAATTCCAAGATACCTAGTTCTACCAGCTTTACCAATATTAACTAGGTTAGCATCTTCATTACCAACAACGCCGATTGTTGCAATACATCTATCTAGTATTTTTCTTGTTTCTCCTGATTGAAGTCTTACAAGAACATATTTATCTTCTCTACCAAGAATTTGAGCAGATGCACCAGCACTACGGCAAATTTCAGCACCTTTACCAGGTTTAAGTTCGATGCAATGAACAAGTGTACCTACTGGAATATTTTTAAGTGGTAATGCATTACCAACTTTAATATCAGCATTTTCACCATTTTCAATGATAGCACCAACTTTTAAATCTTTTGGAGCAATAATATATCTTTTTTCTCCATCTTTATAATTAATTAAAGCAATATTTGCTGTTCTGTTTGGATCATATTCAATTGTAGCAACTCTACCAGTAACACCAACTTTATCTCTTTTAAAGTCAATTACACGATATTTTCTTTTTGCTCCACCACCGATATGTCTAACAGTCATTTTACCTTGGTTATTTCTACCACCAGTTTTTTTAACTTTTTTTAGTAGTCCTTTAGTAGGAGTTTTTGTTGTAATTTCTTCATTAACAAGAGTACTCATGCCTCTTCTACCATTTGTAACTGGTTTATAATGTCTTATAGCCATAATTTCTCCTTTCTACTAAAGTTCTATAGAAGAACCATCTTTTAATGTTACTATTGCTTTTTTGTAAGTTTTTGTTCTTCCTTGATACTTTCCAACTCTTCTTTTTTTAGGTTTAGTGTTTAGAGTATTAACACTTTTTACTTCAACTTTGAAAGCCTCTTGTATAGCTTTTTTAATTTCAGTTTTTGTAGCATCTTTAGCAACTTTAAATGTATAAACATTTTCACCTCTTAATGTCATACTTTTTTCAGTAACTACTGGTGCAATTATTATATCAGCGTAATGTTTCATTATTTAAGCGCCTCCTCTACCATTTTAATACTTGCTTCGTCAAATACAATGTAATCAGAATTTAAAATATCATAAACATTGATTTCATCTGGAAATAATACAAGCACATTATTTAAGTTTCTTGTTGCCATGTATAGATTTTCTGCATCTTCACTTGCAACAAATAATACTTTTCCATCAAGTTTTAAATTATTTAGTAATTCAACACCTGTTTTTGTTTTTAAATCGTTTAATTTAAGGTTTTCAACAACCATTAATCTTTTTTCATTTAATTTAGAAACTAAAGCACTTTTTAATGCTAAAACTCTTTCTTTACGATTAATTTTAAATGAATAATCTCTTGGAGTAGGTCCAAATACGATTCCACCTTTTCTCCATTGAGCAGCACGAATAGATCCTTGTCTTGCTCTACCTGTACCTTTTTGTTTCCATGGTTTTCTTCCACCACCAGATACCTCACTTCTTGTTTTTGCTTTAGCAGTTCCTTGTCTTGAAGCATCAAGTTGAAGTCTAACCATTTTTTTCATAGCTAGTTCATTAACTTCAATTCCAAAAACTTCAGAATTTAATGTAATATCACTTACTTTTTCGCCTTTTAAATTATTAATACTTAACTTTGTCATTTTATCCTCCTTTAAAAGACTACTTGTCTTCCTTTACTTCTGTAGTAGTTTCAGTTACTACTTCTTCAGCATCAACTACTGGTTCGTCATAAGAAATAATTTCTTTAGGATTTACCTTTCTATTTCCTTTAACAGCAGTTTTAATTAAAACTATTGAATTTTTTGCTCCAGGTATATTTCCACTTATTAAAATATAATTTTCAGTAGTATTTGTTTCAATAATTTCTAGATTTTGAATTGTTACAGTTTCAACACCCATATGTCCAGCAAGTTTTTTGCCTTTTAAAACTCTTTTAGGAAGCATTGTTCCAAGTGAGCCTGGTCTTCTATGATAGTGTGAGCCATGTCCCATAGGTCCTCTAGACTGATTATGTCTTTTAATAACACCTGCAAATCCCTTACCTTTAGAAGTTCCTGTTACATCAACAATTTCTCCTACCGTAAATAAATCAGCAGTAATTTCATCTCCTATATTATAAGTTCCTTCATAGTCCCTTATTTCTTTTAAGAAGCGCTTAGGAGTTGTATTTGCTTTTTTAGCACTTCCGATTTCAGCTTTAGTAGCTCTGCTTTCTTTTTTGTCAATTGCGCCAAGTTGGATTGCATTATAGCCATCATTTTCTTGAGTTTTAACTTGCATTACTTTATTAGGTAAAACTTCTACAACAGTAACTGGTATTAATTTGCCTTCTTTAGTAAATACGCTAGTCATTCCAACTTTACGTCCTAAGATTCCTTTCATTTTCTTTTTCCTTCCTTTTCTTATAATTTAATATTGATTTGAACGCCACTTGGTAAATCTAAATGAGATAGCGCATCAACTGTTTCTTTACTTGGTTTTTTAATATCAATAAGTCTCTTGTGAGTTCTTCTTTCAAATTGTTCACGAGAATCTTTATATTTATGAACAGCTCTTAATACTGTAAATTTTTCAATTTCAGTAGGAAGAGGTACAGGTCCAGATATTTCTCCCCCAGTTCTTTTTACTGTTTCGCATATTTTTCCAGCAGCTACATCTAGTATTCTATGGTCATATGCTTTTAAAGTAATTCTAATTTCTTGTTTTGCCATGTTTTCTCCTTTCGTCTATATTTAATATAGGCTTGCTCCGTACAAATTACCCAATACGTTAGAAATATATTTACCAACTATTCCTAGCGTATCAGCAACCTCGCACATCCTCGCAGTCATACGTATTTAATATTATCATAAATTGACTCCCAAATGCAAGTACTTTTTGCATATTTTTTATAAAATAATTTAGATTTTTTAAAAACAAAAAAAGATGAATAAATATTTATAAAATTCATCTTTTAAAATTAAAAATATTATTCAGTTTTATCTATTAAAGACTTACCTGTCATCTCAATTGGTATAGAAATATCCATATAGTCAAGAATTGTTGGAACAATATCGTATATATATCCATCATTTTTTAAATTTAATTTTTCATCTAATATAGTAAAGATAATATTATTACCCATTTCAGTCTCTTCATTAAATAGTATCATAACATTATAAAAGTTATCTTCTGAACTTTCTATTAGTTTATTTAAACAAGTATCAAATGTAAGATAATTTTTTGAAAAATCATTTTCATTACCTTTATAATCAGAAATATTATTAGAAAAATTAACTAGTATAAAATCATAATCTTGTGACATAAGTGTTAAAACCTTTTTCGTTAATTTAACAGACTTTAATTCATATGTATCATTTAATGAACTAATTATATATTTTTCTAAATGCGGAACTTTTTCTTCATTGTTATCAAATTTTTTAATCACATTTTCATATGAAGTGTCTAATGTAACTCTAGCTTGAACTATACCAAGTTTAGATAAATAATTTCCAAAACTATATTTTGCCTCGGGTTCATTCAATAAGTTTATGGTTTCATAAGAATTTAATGAATTAAAGAAAGTAAATAGTTTTAAGTCCGTCATAGGTTTAGTTTCAAATATTTTATAATCTTTATTTTTTAAAGGTTCTAGTATTTGTTTGCTTTTCAAAGGATTATCACAAAGCCAAAATAATATATCGCCATTTTCAATTATTCCTTCTTTATTAATAATTATAGGGCTTATCATTTCATCGCCAGCATTTTTTTCATATATTGATTTAAGAAAACTATCAAGTTCTAAAACTTGAACACCTTTACCATTTATTATTAAATCATAATATTTTTTTGTTTTAGCAAAATTGTTTCCGCTATCAAGAGCAAAAGAACTACCACATATAGTAGATATAAAACCAGCATTAGAATCTTTTATACTGTTTTCAACTATTTTAAGATAGTTAATTGCATAGTTATTGTCACTGCCTTTATCAGTAATTATATGAAAATAAACTTTTGTGTATAAATTTGCTATTAAATAATTAAATAATTTAAAGGCATTTTCTATATTTCTTTGCATACTTAAATTATTAATTGAAATAATAATGTGAGCTTTTTTGTTATAATTTTGTCTAATTAATAATGTATTTTTATCATTTATATTTGTTATATTATTTAAATAATCATCAATTTGTTGGGGAAGTGATATTATATTTCTTCCGAGTCCAAGTGCATTATAATCAAACTTTTCTATATTTGTAAACTCGCTTTTGGATTTTGTATATTTATTTATTATTTTATTAAAAGTATTTAAATTATTTTGTTTTATCAAACTTAAATCAATATTTTTTTGAACATTACTATTAAATAATATAGTTAAAATTTTTTTCATAATAATCACAAACTTTCTAAAAAAATAATAACATAACTAAATTTAAATAGCAAATTTTATAAAAAAAAATACCAAAGTAATCTTCAGTAATTTTTTTATTTGTTATTGTCAATTTTAATTCTATCTGCAATAGTAGTAATAAATTCAGAGTTTGTAGGCTTTGATTTATCACAACTGATACTAAAACCGAATAGTTCCTCCATTAGGTTAATATCTCCTCTTGACCAGCTTACCTCAATAGCATGTCTAATAGCTCTTTCAACTCTGGATGGAGTAGTATCATAAGTAAGTGCAATTTGTGGATATACATCTTTAGTAATATGGCTAATGCGGTCCATATTATATACAATAATTACACTATCACGAATATACTTATATCCTCTTATGTGTGATGGGATTCCCAAATTATGTAATAATTGACTTACTTCTAAATCCAAATTACTAGTTTCTGCATTAAAAATCGGTACTCTATCAAATATTTCTTTAACTCTTTTATCTAAAGAAATCATGCTATATGGTTTAACTAAATAATATGATACATTATACGTATTGCAATCATTAATTATTTTGTTATCTTTATAGCCAGATGTAACTATAACCTTTTGACGTAAATTTCTTGATTTCATTTCTTCAAGTAATGAAGTACCATCAAGTCTTGGTAGTAATAATTCAAGTATTACTAAATCTACCTCATCATTATGGTTAATTAAGTATTCTAATGCCTCCTCACCATTTCCAAAAGTCGCTACAACTTTTATGCTATCATTTGTTAAAAAATGATCTTTGATGCTTTTCACAGCTACAGTGTTGTCATCAACAACAACAACTCTTATTGTATTTTTCATAATTCCTTTCCAGCTAACAATAAGTGCCTCACAACTAGATAATAAACCATTTTTTACCAAAAAGCAAGAAAAATTTTTGTAAATTCTTGACTATTTACGTAAATTTTTGTCGAAAAATGTCAAAAATTCTAATAATTATAGCTTTGTAATATAATCAATAGCCCTTAAATGATTAGAACTTATATATTCCAAACTTGCTCCTCCACCACTTGATAAGAATGTAAAGTTATGTTTTAGTTTAAATAAATTTATTGCATTAACAGTGTCTCCACCACCAGCAATTTTAATAGCATCAACATTTTTTAAATAATCAAATAATTTATAAGTACCAATAGCGTATTTTTTATTTTCAAAAGCACCAACTGTTCCATTAATAAATATTGTTTTACTTTTTTCTAAATATGAGCAATATTTATTAATTGACTTTGTATTTAAATCAAGTATTTTATCTTCATCAATTACAAAATCAATAGGTAGAACTATCTTATCTTTATATTCTTTCATTAATGCTTTTATTTCAGAAATAGTAATTTCATCACTAGTACATAAACTATCCATAACATCAAAACCACATGCATATAAAAATGAGTTTGCTATTCCACCACCTACTAATAAATAATCACATTTTGTAAGAAGACCTTTTATATATTCTAATTTATCATCAACTTTTGCTCCACCCATAAAAACAGTAAATGGTCTTTTAATATCTTTTATTACTGGGTTAAGCCCCTCTATTTCATTTTTTACTAAAAATCCAAAATATGTTGGCAAATAATTAGCTATGCCTGCTACAGATGCATGAAGTCTATGTAAAGAAGCAAAAGCATCAATTACAAATACATCTGCTAAAACTGACCAATACTTAGCAAGGCCTAAATCATTACGACTTTCAAGTTTCTCTGGAAAATCACAAAAACGAGTATTTTCTAGTAAAACAACTTGTTTGCATTTTAAATTTTTACAAGTCGTAATAACATTCATCCCAACTGGATTATCTAAGAAAATAACTTCTTGATTCAAATTATCCTCTAATATTTTTTTACATGGTTTCAATGAATTTTCTAATTTATCAACGCTTGTTTTTATTCGTCCTAAATGACTTAAAATAATAACAGAACAATTATTATTTAATAAATAACTAATCGTTTTAATACTTTTTTTAATTTTTGTATCATCTAAAACTTTACCATCCTTTATAGGGACATTTAAATCACAACGTAATATTACCTTTTTATTTGTAATATCTACACTATCAATGAAATTCATACTACCTCCATTATTTAAATAATTTTTTAGCTACATTTAACATTTGATATGTATATCCATATTCATTATCATACCAAGCAACTAGTTTTACTAAAACTTTTTCATCTACAGTTAAAACATTTGTCATTAAACTATCAAATAAACATCCACATTTTCTTCCAATAACATCAGATGATACAATTGGAAAGTCAGTATATTTTAAAGCATTTGTTTGATTGTTTTTTATTAATTCATTTATTTCTTCTTTAGTAACAAGGGTTTTTAATTCTAATGTTACATCTAGCATCGAACCATCTATTGTAGGTACTCTAAAAGCATTACCATCAAGTTTACCATTTAATGATGGTATAACAAGCCCAATTGATTTAGCAGCTCCAGTTGAGGTTGGAACAATATTAAATGAACTTGCTCTTCCCCTTCGAGAATATATACCCTTTTTATGAGTATTATCAAGAGCATTTTGATCTGAAGTAAAGGCATGAATTGTTGAAATAAAACCTATTTCTATACCATAATTTTTTTCAATAACATTAAGTAGTGGTGCAAGAGCATTTGTTGTGCAGCTAGATGCACTTATTATTTGATCTTCCATAGTTATTATATCATCATTTACTTCATTAACAATTGTTTTCATTTCACCTTTTCCTGGAGCAGAAATTAATACTTTTTTTGCACCAGCATTAATATGTGACATTGCTTTGTCTTTGCTAGTAAAAGCTCCAGTACATTCTAAAACTAAATCAACACCTAATTTAGCCCATGGCAAATTATTTGGATCACTTTCACTTAACACAGGTATTTTTTTTACAGTTGCTATAACGACATTACTTTCATCAAAACTTATTTCATTTTCATGAAATGTTCCATGTGCTGTATCATATTTAACAAGATAAGCTAAATCCTCAGGCTTAGATAAATCATTTATAGCTACAACATCAAAATAAGGTGTTGTAAGCATTTCTCTAAACGCTAATCTTCCAATTCTACCAAATCCATTGATAG
>OIZL01001655.1_pt1 | contig 11505 bp, 7 predicted proteins | sample 1588541 | NCBI WGS metagenome assembly OIZL01 (sample SAMN03283285) | human gut metagenome | biome: human-associated habitat; material: feces | host: Homo sapiens | place: Peru | collected 2012 | reverse complement strand
AAGCTGATGTTGGCTTTGCAATGGGAAGTGGAACCGAAGTAGCAAAAGAAGCAAGTGATATTGTAATTTTAGATGACAATATTTCTTCTATAATAACTAGTACTACATATAATTCGATATCTATTAAGTGGGAAAAAATAGAAGGTGCTAAAGGATATGTTATTTATAGAAGTACTAATGGTAAAAAGTGGAAACTTGTAAAAACTATAAAAAATCCAAATACTACAACTTATAAAAATACAAGTTTAAGTACTAATACAAAATATTATTATAAAGTAAGACCATATAAATTAAACAAGAGAAAGAAAATATATGGAAAATGCTCTAATGTTATTTCTTCAACTCCAAGATTAAATAATACTACTTCAAGAGGATATAATGATTATTATTTATATGCAAGAGTTAGTTGGAATAAAGTATCAGGTGCAAGTGGATATTATGTGTATAGATCTGACTCAATCAATGGTAAATATAAAAAAATAGCTACAACTACTAAAACAAATTATTATGATAAAAAAGCTAAAGAAGGAATAACTTATTATTACAAAATACTACCATATAGAAAAGTACGTGGTAGAAGAGTAACAGGTAATTATTCTAATGTTAGTAGCTCTATGAGATTAAGTGATTATATTAACTTTAGTCTTGAAAGAGGATATAGAAGTATCAAACTCATAATAAATAAACTTCCATCTGCTAAAAAATATTATATTTATAGAAGTACTAGTAAAAATGGAAGATATTCTAAAGTTGCTACTTTAAATCCAAATAGTTATGAAGGAGAACAAATTATTTGGACTAATTACAAATTATCAAAAAATAGAACTTACTATTATAAAATAAAAGTAAGTAATAATAATACTAGTGATTTTAGTAGTAAAAAATCAGCTAGAACATATAAATAGGATTAATTTCCTATTTTTATTTTAATTAAAAAGAGACTATCTAGTCTCTACAATTAATTTAATGGCAGTTTTTTCTTTACCATCAATAACAATATCATAAAATGCAGGTGTACAAATTAAATTAAGACCTAATGGAGCTACAAAACCACGAGCAATAGAAATAGCTTTAATAGCTTGATTAACAGCTCCAGCTCCTACAGTTTGTACTTCAATTTTCTTACTACCTTCTCTAAAAGAATTAGCTATACTACCAGCTACCTTTTGAGAAATACTTTTACTTGATACTTTAATTATATCCATGTTTTTCACCTCAATAATGTATATGTAACTATTGTATAAAAAATGAATTTATTTTGCATTGTGCAAATTTCACACTTTTCATTATGCAATTTTCACAAAAACATTATGTAAATAAAAAAGACTAACTAGTCTTTCTTAACAGGTTTCTTTTTCTTAATTTCTTTAATAGTTGTTGTTTTCTTTTTAGTTTTGATAATTTTTTTATCATTTTTACTTAATGATGTTAAATACTTTTCTATTTTTGGATTTCTAGTAAGTATCATTAATAATGGTTCAAGTAAACTAACTAATCCAAATCCCATAAAGTAATAACCAAGTACCATACTAGTACCTTCTTCATGATTATATAAATCAACTATAACAATTAAACTCAACATTGTTAATAATATTGTTATTGCTAATTTAGCAAATACATTGATATCATTATTATTAATCATTTTATTAGTATGATATCCTTTATTTAATACATTAGCAATAGAATAAATTAATACAGCACTACCTACTATTAAACAACTATTAGGGAATAATTCATTAACAAGTACATATGTTCCAACTATTATATTAATAAGTCCAAAGAATAAAAATTCATAATCATTTGGTCTTCTATTTACAAAATATGCTACCAATGACATAAAAGCAAACATATAGAAAATTGGTGAAATATATTCAGTTGCTTTTAATGAATCTAATTCTGGAAATCTTAACATTATATAACCTACCACAGCAAAGAAACAATAAAGCATAAGATCAATACCTAATAATGTTCTATCAAATTCTTTAATTACTACCTTCTTCATAACTCCTCCTATTATGATTTAATTTTATACCATTGAGGCTATATTGTCAATGAAGTTTTCACAAAAATGAATGTTTATTATTTTACATTTTGACTCGTTTTCATTTTACATTTTGGCTGAAAAAAATAGTTCATTAAACGTGAACTATTCTTCTTTTTCATTTCTTTCTCTATAACCAAAGAAATCATATTTTTCATCAAAAAATACATAAATAATCTTTAAAAGTGCTACTACTGGTGTAGCAATAACCATACCTATTATTCCAAACATATATTCAAATATTAATAATGATAATATAATTGTTATTGGACTTAGATTCATCTTTTTACTCATTACTAGTGGTTGAAGTACATTACCATCTATAGTTTGTGTTATAAGTATAAATACAAGTGTTAAAATACCAATTAAACTACTTTGAGCAAATCCTATCGCACCAGCTACTGCTGCTCCCATATATGGTCCAATATAAGGTATTAAATTAGTAACAACACATATAAATGCAACTAATACTGGAGCATTTAATCCTATTATTGAAAAACCTATTACAGATACAACAAATAATAATAATGATAACCATAATGTTCCACTTACAAATGAATATAATGAATCATCTAATTTTTCAAGTAAATATTTAACTTCTCTTCTACTCTTTTTTGGAAATAATTTAATGAAACTATCAGTAAACTTATCAAAGTCAAATAATATATAGAAACCAAGTATTAAACTAAGTGCTATCTTACCTACACCACTCGCTATTGCACTAACAACATTAACTGCATATTCAGGTAAACTAGTTTGTATATTAGATGCAAATGTTTCTATTTTTAAGAAGAAAGATTTCTTTATAGTATCTAAATTTTCTAAACTTAAATTAGATAATTTAACAAATATGTTATTAATCCATTCTTTCGCATCACTTGCTATTTTAGGTATTGATGAAACAAGATCTGTTATTTGTTCACCAAGTGAAGGTAATGTTAATGCAAACATCAAATATATTATTACGAGTAATATAACATAAGTAATAATAACACTAAGTAATTTATTAACACCTTTTTCTTTTAACTTATTAACAAGTGGATGAAGTAACCAAGCAATTAACCATCCTATAAATAATGGTGATATTATTGAAAGTATCTTACCTATAAAATTAAATATTTTCCACTCTTTTAATATTAAACCAAGTACATATACAAGTAATATAATAAAAAGTATATAAAGAATATTTAAAACTCTATTACCAGTTCTAACAAGTTCATTTACTTTTTCATTATTAACTTTTTTATTTTCATCACGTCTAAATCTTTCTATCATTTGATCACTCCTTATATATTAAATTATATAACAAAGATTATGAAAAAAATAGTCCTAAAAGACTATTTCAAATCATTTATTTTTTTACTGGCTTTCTTTATAAATTTATCTATATCTCTTTCATATGTTTTATAGATAAACATTATTCCCATACCACCAGCCATATACATCATTTTTTCAAATGTTTTAATAATATCACTCTCCTTGATATTATTATTAACTTATTTTTTATTATTATACGTTTTTAAATATGTATTTCTATTTGTTGAATATGTTGTTTCTATTGATTTATTAAGTGAATCTAAACTACCTAGTATAACAAGTGATTTCTTTGCTCTTGTTACTGCTGTATATATTAGTTTATTGTAAAACATTCTATTAAAGCTATGAGCAAGTATTATAACAACATTATCATATTCACTACCTTGTGATTTATGAATACTTATCGCATATGCTAGATTAAATTTATCATATTCTCCACTTCTATATGTAACAGTATTTCCCATATAATTTATTTCAACTACTGTTTTACCATCTTCAGTATAAATATTTTCTATATAACCTATATCACCATTAAATACATTATTATCTACATCATTTACAAGTTGTATCACTTTATCATTTATTCTATAGTATTTATCTCCTATTTTATACTTTTCATTTTTATTATTGAATATGTTTGCCATTAATTCATTTAATGCATCTATTCCATTTAATCCTTTATACATAGGAGCTAGTACTTGAAAGTTTTCTATATTGATTCTTCTTTCAATAGTTTTTTCACACATAGCTGTTAGATATGTTTTTATATTAGTATCACTACTTTCTATAAATTTAAAATCACTATAATCATTACTGATTGAATCAAAATGTTTATAATCTTTTATATCATTTGCAAGGTCTATTATATAACTTCCATCTTTAACTCTATATATTGTTTCTAATTTAGTTTTACATACTTTATCAAATGAAAGTAAATCATTAAGTAAGTCTCCTGGACCTATTGATGGTAATTGATTTTTATCTCCAACAAGTATAAGTTTAACATCATTTCTAAGTCCACGAAGTAAACTTGCAAATAAGAATATATCTATCATACTAGCTTCATCAACTATAACAATCTTTTCACTACTTTTGTTATATTCATCTACTGAAAAAGCACCTGTTTCTTTGTTCCATTTTAAGAATTTATGTATTGTTGATGCTTGAGCACCTACACTTTCAGCAATTCTTTTACTAGCTCTACCGGTTGGTGCAAGTAATGCTATATCATTATAATTAAGTTTAGTTAAATCTTTAAGAATATCAACAACTGCTTTAATTATAGTAGTTTTACCAGTACCAGGACCACCTGTTATAATATAAAAATTATTCTTTATCGCACCTTTAATCGCATTCTTTTGTTCTTCATTAAATATAATATTATTTCTTTTCTCATAAGCACTTATTAATTTATTAATCTTTTCATCTTTATATGTTTCTTTAATTTTATTTATATTGAATATTGTTTTAATGATTTCATTTTCAGTATCATAGAAATTTCTTAAACCAACCATATCATCTATAATAACTATCTTTTTCATATCAAGTAATTTATGTAAATAACTTAAATATGAAGAACTAGTAAATTCACCTATGAAACATCTTTTTAATCTAATAAATAATTCTTCACAATTTATTAATGTATCTCCACTTTCATAACACATTATTTCTATATTATGAGTTATAAGTGCCATAATTCTATTTTCATTCATCTCATTATGATTCATAAGAAATATTCTATCAAGTTTATCAAATGGTACTTCTTCTATTAACATATATATATTATTTTCAAGTATATCAAATAATGTTTTACCATATGTATTAGTAAGTTCTATTGCTTCTTTTATAGTAAATCCATATTCATTTAATTTAATAATTAGTTCTTGATTTAGTTCATTTTCCATTATTTTATCATGCATACGTCTTGCTTTAGTAATAGTCATACCACTAACAGTAGCCACACTTGGATAATCATTTTTAATTGTATCTATTGTATTAAGTCCAAATTTATCAACTATTCTTTTAGCAGTCTTTTCACCTATACCATGAAACATACCACTACTTAAATATAATATTAAACTATCAGTATCAGTTGGAGATTTTAATTCATATGTTTCTACATTATATTGAATACCATATTTAGGATGATTAACGAGATTACCATAAAACACATAATCAACATCACTATTTATTTCATTAAATGAACCAGTAAATCCTATATTCTTATTTATATATGATTCTAACTTTTTATCATTAGTTTCTCTCACTCTAAAAATTCCAACCTTATATGGACCACTATTACTTTGATATATAATTTTACTAATATTTCCAGATATAAAATTTCCCATAAAAATATAATAACACAAAGAGACTAAATAATAAATATACTCTTTTTATATTCCCTCTAATATTATTATAAGAGAAAACTTTCAAAAACACTTCTTTTTTATAAAAAAAGTCAATAATTATATAAACTACTGACTATTTCTTTTTATTTATTTTATAGTTATTAAATATATATAATACTATTCCAAATAATGATAAGATGATACCTATATTTTTAAATGGACTATTATATGTAATCTTTATATTATGACTACCTTTATCTAATTTAAATCCTAAAGCAAATGTATTAACTATTTCAGTATCTATCTTTTTACCATCAACATACACAGTATATCCTTTATCATAAGGTAAACTTGTTACAAAGTACCCATCTTTAAATGTACTAACTGATGCATATATATTATCACTATCAATTTTATCAATATTTACTTTAGTAACTTTATTATTTACATCTTTTATATCATCGTAAGACATATAATAAAGTTTTAAATTATCAATATGATATTCTCCTTTTAAAAAATTTACTGTTACTTCACTTAGATTACTATTAGATATCACATATGTAAAAGTATCATTATCATTATAATATTTCCATTCACTACATGTTTTTTTATTAATATTACCATTAATTGATATTGCCAAATCTCCTATATCACATGATTGACTATTAGATAAATTGAAACTTATATATAGTATTTTATCTTTAGCAACATCTGGAACATTTATTATCATTTTACTATTCCTTTTATTAGAATAAACTATATTATTACTTATTCTTATATTTGAATCTATATATTTAATATTACTTCTATCAAATGGTATCTCTTTTATATTAGTATTATAGTATTTATTATTACCATTATCAGTAACTGTATTATTAAGTAATACTTCATTATTATAAGGAAAACTAAGTTTATCATAACTATTCTTATTAAATGTATTATAACTTACATACATAAATGGAAGTACATCTGTATTTTCATAAAGTCCTGTATTACCTATTCTTTTTATTTCTTTATAACCAAATGTATTAATATTATTACCTACTAAATACCTATTATTCATAAACATTAAAAACATTATATTATTTACTGGACTAAGTATCAATCTATTTCTATGTTGCATTTCTCTATTAAAGATATCAAATACAAATTTATTATAAATTGAACTACTAGTACTACTATAAACATAATTTTGATATAAATTAGTATTACCAAATATATTATTAACATTCATACCATAGTTTTTAAAAATAGCTATTCTATCTATTGTATCTATATCTTTAACTAATTCTTGTATTTTATCATTATCTTTTACAGTACTACTTTTAACAAATGTATCTTGTTTATTACAAATAACACTATAAGTAGTTAAAAGCATTATCAATATAACCATAAATGTTTTCTTAAGATTAAATTTAATTAATAATAAATATATAAGTAATAATGAAATAATATAATCAAGATAAAAATAATTACTATATGAACCTTTACCCATAAATACAAGTAATAACAATATAAAACTATATATAAATAGCTTACAAGTATCTACTTTCTTTAAGAATATATTATCAAACATAACTGCTATTGTGTATGAATATAATGGTAACATTGGTATTAATACTTTAGAATCAATATACATTGTTCCATTAAGTAAATATGTTATTATTGGAAAAACTATCAATGATGATAAGATATAAAATAAATATTTATTTTCTCTTTTCTTATTCATCATAAGTATTATAAGTGATATAAGAGACACAGATGTAAGACCTATTCCATATGAATTATATAATAAGAATTTAACATTTATTTTAGGAATTAATATATCACTAAGAGTAATTAAATTTATATTAGACATTCTTCCTGTTAATATAACGTATGCTGTTGGAATTAATAATATTGATGACATAAGTATTCCAATAATAATTGGATATAAGAATCTAAATCCATCTTTAAAGAAACTCTTTATTGTTATCTTTTTATTTATTGAAATATACTTGTATATTCCATATATGACTACACATATTATAGAACCAACACTATAGTAATAACTACATAATATAATTAACAAGATACTAACACTTAATAATTTTTTATTATCATTTTTAAAGTATTTATCAACACCAATAAGTGCTAGTATTAAAAATGGCATATAAGACATAAACATAATATGTCTATGAGAATGAAATAATAATGGACTTGCTGTTGCAAAAGCAATAGTTCCAAGAAGTGAAGTATCTTCTTTAAATTTACTTCTTAAAAAGTAATAGAAAAGTATTACACTAGAATATACAACTATTATTGATGATATTTGTATATATGTTTTCATACTGATAAATGGTAAAAGATAACTTATTAATATAATTGGACTTAAGAAACCATAATAACCATAATTATATATATTAACTCCACTTCCCATATTTAATGCAAGATCTGGAAATAAATCAAAGTTCTTATAAAATAGACTTCTAAAATACTCTGGTATTATAGAATGCTGATTATTCCAATCAAGTTCTGATCCATATAAATATCCACCATGAATGCAAAATATTATAACAGTTGTTATTATACTTAAAAGTATTATTATATTTATTAAATCTTTTTTATTTACTCTTTTTATCTTTTTCATATTTTTCCTCTTCAAAAAACATTATATCACGTGTAAACCATAATAACAAATATTATCATATAGAAAAAGTTATTCCACTGTACTGGAATAACTTATATATGTATCTATAACATCTTATTAAAAATCATCATTCATTAAGAAATCAAAAATATTTATTTGTTTAACACCATCACATGAATAATCTTTTTTAGTTAAAGTAATTATATATTTTTCATTACTATCTATTTCTTTAAAAGCACTAAATTCTCTATTTCTTGTTTCTTCATTAGATAAATCATAACAAACTTGAATATATTTAAACTTACCTGTTTTTGAAGCAATAAAGTCAATTTCACCTTTTCTTGTTTTACCAACAAATACCTGATAATCTTTACCAATCAAATCATTATAAACAATATTTTCTAAAGCAACTGAATAATTAATCTCTGTATTATTTATTTTAACTTGTTTAATACCTAAGTCATTAGCATAATATTTGTTTAATGTCTTTAAAATACTTTTACCATGAACATCATGTCTATAAACTTTATTTAATATAAAAGTTGAAGAAAGTGCTTCTAAATAACTATACAATGTGTCATTAGCAATTTCGTGATGTTCTTTCTTTAAGTAATCAATAACATTATCTCTTGAAAATTCTCTAGATTCAGTATCTAATAGGTATTGAAATACTTTATTAAAAGAAGTAATATCTTTTATACCTAATCTTTCAACAACATCTTTTAATATTATTGAATCATAAACACTAGTTAAATAATTTATTTTATCTTCATCCCTATCAAATAGAAATCTCTGTGGAAGTCCACCCCAATGAAAAATGTCATATAACAGTTTTTCATAATCTTTTTCTTTTGTATTTGTATATTCAACAATTTCTTTAAAAGATAATGGATTTATTCTAAAATTAACATATCTTCCAGATAAATCTGTTGATAATTCAGCGAATGTCATTCTACTATTAGAACCAGTAATAAAAATACTATAATTATCAGTTATTCTAAGGGAATTAATTCCTTTTTCAAAGTCTTCTACCTTTTGAACTTCGTCTAATAAAACGTAATATTTATCGTCATTGACTCTTAATGATTCAATATAATTATACAAATCTTTAGCATTTTTTATAAAATCATACTTTAAAGATTCAAAAGTTATATATATTATATTTTCTTCATTAACACCTGATTTAATTAATTCATCTTTTATTTGTTTTAATATTACTGATTTTCCACATCTTCTCATACCATACATAATTTTTATTAAAGATTCAGTATGATAAAATGCCCTAATTTTAGATAAATATTTTTCTCTTATTAACATTCGTAATCACCATATACATTATACAATAATATTTATATTTTGTAAAGTTATTCCAGCGTACTGGAATAACTTTTTATAATAACTAATTAAAAAACCACTTTGTATATTGAACAAAATGGTCCTAAATTTAAATATTATTTGTCTTTTTTAATATGTTTGTTGTTAACATTTTTAATTTATCAAATATATACATACTACATATAAATAATACTACAAATACAAGTATTGTATCTTTACGAACTAGTCCTATGTTGAAAAAACTATTTTGGAATATTGCACAATATGAGAATGCTAAAGTTAAGAATATCATTAAAGCACCTCTTAAGTAATTATATGGCTTACAAATATTATTTAAGAATATAAATCCAGTAGTAGCAGTTAAGAATACTGTAAGCGTACTACAAAGTTCTGATGATAAATTAAAGTTTATTTCAAATAGATTAATAATTATTACATTAAATACAACTGTTATAGCACTAGGAATACTCTTTAAGAATACTTTAAGTAAGAAGTTACCTTTTACAAGTTCAGTATTAGGTTCAAGTGCTAGTACAAATGATGGAATACCTATTGTAAACATTGTAATTAATGTTAAATGTATTGGTATAAAGAAATATTCAGTACTCATAAATATGCATACAAGTATTAATAATATTGTAAATATAGTTTTACTCAAAAGTAATGATGAACTTCTTTCAATATTATTTATACTACGCCTACCTTCTTTTAATATAAGAGGTAAATTATCTATTTTAGAATCAAGTAGCACAAATTGACTAACATTTTTAGCAGCTTCACTACCATTAGCCATAGCAATACTACAATCCGCTTCTTTTAATGCAAGACAGTCATTAACTCCATCCCCAGTCATTGCCACAAAATGATTATCATTTTTAAGAGCTTGAATTATCTTTTTCTTTTGATCTGGCTTAACTCTACCAAGTACATTATGGTTTTTTATTATTTCAGGTATTTCTTCATCACTAATTTTTGACATATCAATACTTTTAATATTTTGTATACCCGCTCTTTCAGCAATTTTTGATACAGTTATTGGATTATCTCCACTTATTATTTTTATATCAACACCTTGTTCTCTAAAGTAATCAAGTGTTACATTAGCATTTTCTTTTATCTTATCTTGAATAAGTACAAATCCAAGAGGAACAACTTTATCTATATTATTAAGTTCACTACCACGAGCGAGTAATAAAACTCTATAATCATTTTGATACTTATCGATATCGAAATTCTCTTTTGATAGATTCTCTGGACTTCCTAAAAAATAAGTTCCTTCATTAAATTTAACACCACTATATTTTCTAATACTTGAAAATGCTAATGTATCAACAACAGTATAATTATTCATTTTTTCTAAAAAACTTTCAATAGATTTAAATGTTGGAGATGGATCATCTAAAGCACTAATATAATTACTTAATATTGTTTTTATATCATCTATATTGTTATCTTTATATGGAATTATATCTTTAACTTCCATTGTTCCCTCAGTAATGGTACCAGTTTTATCTAAACAAATAACATCTACTCTTGCTAAATTCTCTATTGAATATAAGTCTTGAACAAGTACATTATATTTACGAAGTCTAAGAACACTTACTGCCATTGCTGAACTTGTTAAAAGTACAAGACCTTCTGGTATCATACCTATTAATGCACTAACTGTACTCATTATTGAACTAGGAATATTATGATTTGTAATACCAAGTTGATTTATAAAGAATATTATACCAACTGGTATTAATGCTATACTCAATATTTTAAGCATCTTTTCAAATGAATTATATATAACAGAGTTAGTTTTCTTTACATATTTAGTTTCACTACTTATT
>OIZL01001652.1_pt1 | contig 11522 bp, 11 predicted proteins | sample 1588541 | NCBI WGS metagenome assembly OIZL01 (sample SAMN03283285) | human gut metagenome | biome: human-associated habitat; material: feces | host: Homo sapiens | place: Peru | collected 2012 | reverse complement strand
CTGTAACTTCTTCAGGTCTTTCATCTATTAGTAAAACAATTAGTTCAATATCAGGGTTATTTGCTGTAATACTATTTGCTATTTTCTTTAAGATAGTGGTCTTTCCGGCCTTTGGAGGAGCTACTATCATTCCCCTCTGCCCTTTTCCTATTGGAGAAAGTAAATCCATTAATCTCATTGTGTATTCGTTTGGTGTTGTTTCTAATTTAATTCTTTCATTAGGGTATATTGGTATTAAATCATCAAAAGAACGTCTTTTCATTGCATTTTCTGGATGTTCTCCATTAACCTCTCCTACATATATTAATGCTGGAAATTTTTCTCCTTCTTTTGGAGTTCTTTTAATTCCTTTTACAATATCTCCTGTATCTAGCCTAAAGCGTTTTATTTGAACAGGTGATATGTATACGTCTTTTGAGGTAGGTAAATAATTATCGCCTCTTAAAAATCCATATCCATCTGGTAAAACTTCTAGAATTCCTTCTACAAACTCATCACCTTCATTTGTTAATTTATATCCCCCTGAAATTGCGGAAGGATTTTTTTCTTTTTTTACTTCTTCATTTTGCATTGTATCGGTTTCTTTAGATAATATTTCTATTAAATCTTCTTTTTTTAGCTTCGAAATATTTTTGACCTCTCTTTCCTTTGCTATCTCTTTTAATTCTGCAAGTGTTAACTCTTCGAAATTCATAATTAAGCCCCCTAATATTTTATTAATTTTTTATATAATTTAAAATCATATGGAAATTTATTATAAGAATTGAACAAAACGACTCGAGTCGCATATAAGAAAGGCATTTCACTAAGTATATCTTCTAAGCAAGTGCGAAATATATGCCACTCACTTTGCTCGGACAATACTAAGGAAGCCTAACCTTGTTATATACATAAAAAAATAGAAAATTTATAAAGTAGGCTCTTAAAGCAAAGCCTACTACTTATTAATTAGTCTTGTCTATATATACTCTTTCATTAGGCAAATACATATCTAATTTTTCTCTAGCAACTTCTTCTATATATTCTTTTGAATTAATATTATCTTTTTTAGCAGTTAAAGATTCTTGATATGCTAATTGTTTATTTATTTGTTCTGTATAATATTCGTTAGTGTTTTTATATGAATTTAAAGTTTTCTGTTGACCTATAAAAATATACAATACATAAGCAAAAATTCCTATAAATAATAGATTTTTATAGATTTTTTTTAATTTAAAATTTTTCTTCATCAGTAATTATCTCCAATTTATCCGTAAAAATAAAGCTAAATTATCAATAGATAATTTATTTATATGTTATATTTCTTTTCTCAATGTAACAATTATACTCTTACTATATATATTTCAACAAAATTAAGTAAAATCCTTCTTAATTTCATTTTTTTTCTTCTTATTATTCAAAGACATATTTTTTTTCTTAAAATTTGACAAAGATTTTCTTAAGTTAATAAATATAAATGATATTGGAGCTAAAACTAATTTTCTTACAAATTTAAAAATATATTTTATAGGAATAATAAAAACCCATTTAAACATTTGCTTTATTATTTTTACAATAAATAAATTCATTTTTATGAAAATTTTACTAAATAATAACATATATAATGCTACGCCTAAAAACACTCCTAAAAACATGTAGGCTCTTAATTCTCCATTATTAAATTTAAAAAATGAATATAAAAAAATTAATCCTGCAAAAATCCAAAAAAGTATATCTTGTAAATTTGTTCTAAGGTCTGATGTCTTGAATGATTTTCGCACAATTCTAAAAATATCAAATAAAACTCCAATAATTAAACCATTAAATATAAAAATCAAAAATATATAAGCTTGATTAGTCAATATTTCACCTTATTCTATTTAAAAATTTTTCCTATTAAAGAACTACCCTTTTTATCTGCCGATTTTTCAGAATATGCTAGACTAAAAATGTCTCCCTCAACGACAACTTCTGATGTATCTATACTCAATTTATTAATTCTCAAGTTTTCACCCTTTACATTTAAAAGACCTAACTCTGTTTCAACTATTACTATTTGATCATCAAAACTTAAAACATCTAAAACTCCAGATATGCTTAGCTTTTCTCTATTTTCTAGTACAACATTTTGAATCACGCTTGTATTCAAAGCTTTTCTTTCTTCGATTGTCATAATATCTACCTCCCAATAAACATTTGTACATAAATATATATATTCAGGTCTTGTCTAATTTAGAACGACAAATTGTAATTTCTAGAACTTATAACACAAAAAAAGAAGAGATCGTAAATTCTCTTCTTCCTTCCTTATTAAATATTCAAATTCTAATGTCTAAAATGTCTCATCCCTGTAAATAACATAGTCATTCCATACTCATTACATTTATCTATTGATTCTTGGTCTCTTTTTGCTCCTCCTGGCTGTATTATAGCTGTAATTCCAGCTGCATGTGCTGCTTCTACGCAATCTGAAAATGGGAAAAACGCATCTGATGCAAGAACAGCTCCTTTAGTAATACCTTCTCCTATTAATTCATTTGCATGTTCTATTGATTGCTTTGTTGCCCAAATTCTATTTACTTGGCCAGGGCCAATTCCTATTGATTGCTTGTCCTTTCCAAGGGCAATTCCATTTGACTTAACATACTTAACTATTTTCCATGTAAACAACAAGTCTTCTAATTCTTTTTCTGTTGGTTTTCTATTAGTTACTACTTCATAATTATCAAATAACTTAGAATCAATGGTTTGAAGTATTATTCCTCCATTTATTTTCTTTATGTCGTAAGAACCTTCTGGCTGTTTCGCACAAATACTTGGCAATAAAAGTATTCTCAAGTTAGGCTTTTGTTTTAATATTTCTAAAGCTTTTTCTTTATATGATGGAGCAACTATAACTTCTAAAAAGATTTCTTTCATTTCATTAGCCATTTTTTCTGTTATTTCACGGTTAGCAACTACTATTCCTCCAAATATCGAAGTTTTATCTGCTGAGAAAGCTTTTTTCCAAGCTCCATATATATCTTCTTCACTACTTCCTACTCCACAAGGATTTCCATGCTTACAAGCTACAACTGTTGGTTCATCAAATTCTTTTAATAATTCTAAAGCACCATTAGTATCATTTATATTATTAAAAGATAATTCTTTTCCATTTAATTGTTCTGCAACTGTTAAAGAGCCTTCACACTTACCTATTTCTTTATATAAAGCACCTATTTGATGAGGGTTTTCTCCATATCTCATTTCTTGAACTTTTTCATATGTCAAAGTAAGTTCTTTTGGCAATGTATCATCTTTTCTTTCTTCCTTTAGATATTTACATATCATTGCATCATAATTTGCTGTATGTTCAAACACTTTATTCATTAAATAAAATTTTGTATCTAGTGAAACTTTTCCGTTTTCTTTTAATTCTTTTAAAACTTTTGCATAGTCTTTAGGATCTGTTATTACTGTAACATCTTGATAGTTCTTTGCTGCACTTCTAAGCATTGTAGGTCCACCTATGTCTATATTTTCTATAGCTTCTTCTCTTTTTACTCCATCTTTAAGTATTGTCTCTTTAAAAGGATATAAGTTAACAACAACAAAGTCTATTGTATCTACATCCAATCTTTTTAATTGTTCCATGTGGTTTGGATTACTTCTCATTGCTAAAATACCTGCGTGAACTTTTGGGTGTAAAGTTTTGACTCTTCCATCTAAACATTCTGGAAATCCTGTTAATTCAGAAATTTCAATCGCTTTGATTCCTTCTTCTTTTAATTTTTTATATGTACCTCCAGTTGAAATTATTTCAATTCCTATTGCAGCTAATTCTTTTGCAAATTCTACAATTCCTGTTTTGTCTGAAACACTAATTAATGCTTTCAAAATATTTACCTCCTTTTATTTTTTATATACTTGGTTTATCCATTTTAAATAGCTCTCCATAAATCCATTTAAATCGCCATTCATTACCCCTTCTACATTTCCCACCTCGTAATTTGTCCTATGATCTTTTACCATTGTATATGGGCAAAATACGTATGAACGAATTTGACTTCCCCATGCAATATCTTTTTGAACGCCTTTTAAATCTTCTATTTTTTCTTTGTGTTCCTTTTCTTTTAGCTCAAGTAATTTTGATTTCAACATTTTCATTGCAGTTTCTCTATTTTGAATTTGTGATCTTTCTGATTGGCAAGCAACGACTATATTTGTAGGAATATGGGTAATTCTAACAGCAGAATCTGTTTTGTTTATATGTTGCCCCCCTGCTCCGAGAAGCTCTGTATGTATCTATTCTTAAATCTTCTTGATTTATTTCAAATTCTATATCTTCTGAAATTTCTGGTAGTACCTCTAAAGAAGCAAAAGATGTATGTCTTCTTCCCCCACTGTCAAAAGGTGATATTCTAACTAATCTATGAACACCCATTTCCCCTTTTAAATATCCATAAGCATTTTCGCCAGTAATGAGAAATGTAACACTTTTTAATCCTGCTTCTTCACCTTCTAAATAATCTAATTCTTTTACTTCGTACCCATTACTTATAGCCCATTTAGAATACATTCTATATAACATTTCTGCCCAGTCTTGGCTTTCAGTTCCACCTGCTCCAGGATGTAAGGTTAATATTGCGTTGTTTTTATCATATCTACCTGAAAAAAGTGTTTGAACTTCTAAATTTTCAGTTTCTTGCTCTAAAGTCTTTGTGCTTCTAGCTAATTCTTGTGCCAATTCATTATCATATTCATCAAGTAGTAACATATTTAATTCTTCTAAATTGTTAAGTTCAGATTCTACTTTATTAAATTTTTCAATTTTATTTCTAATGCTTTTAATATTGGTTAAAACTATTTTATTTTGCTCTTGATTTTGCCAAAATTCTGGTGAGTTTGTTATTTCCTCTAACTTTTTTAAATCTATTTTCAATTTTGAAACGTCAAAGTGAATCACCAATACTTTTTATCTTTGTTTTTATTGTTGAAAGCTTATGTTTATTTTCTTCTAAATCTAACAGTTATACCACCCTCTTTTATATAATAATTAAGAATTCTTATTTATATTTTCATTAACTATTTGTAATAATCCATCTGGCATTTTTATTGTAAATTTTTGATTTGTTTCTTCATTCTCATAGTAACAATAATCTTTTAAATTGGCTTGTATCATAAAAAACTTGCCATCTTCTAATTCTACTTTAATATCGTTCTTTATTCCAAGATATTTACTTGTCTCGTCTTGTTCTAACATACAATTATTGTATATTTCTTTAAGTTCTTTTATTTGTTGTTTATTTTTTACTTCAATGCTTTTGGTTTCTTCTAAGTTTTCTCCATATTGTATTATTTTTACAGTTCCTTTAATTGTTTCATTCTTAGATTTGGATTTTAAAATACTAAATGATATTACAATTGATATAATAATAATTGCTATTACACTACAAATAATTATTATGTTCTTTTTGTTCATCTTTTGTACACCTCCTTTATTTACCACAACAATTTTTATATTTTTTACCGGCTTCCGGCATGGGCACAAATCGTTCCTGCCAACCTTTGGTCCATCATTTGTAACAGGCATATGTGAAACTTCTTTATTCTCATTTGGTGTTGAATTTTTTAATGTTTCCACTGCTTGTTGAAGTCCTTGATTTGTTATCTTTACGGTTTGTTTTCTCTCTAAATTTTGAACTCTATTTATATTTAACAAGATTTTTACAACATCCATTTTTATGCTGTTTACCATTTCATCAAACATATCAAATCCTTCAATTCTATATTGAACGACAGGATCCTTTTGTCCATATGCTCTTAAACCAATTCCATCTTTTAATTCATCCATTGCGTCAATGTGATCCATCCATTTTTGGTCTACAACTTTAAGCATAACTACACGTTCTAATTCTGGTAATTGTTCTTTTCCAACTTCATTTTCTTTGTTAGCATAATTCTCTAATGCTTTTTTCTTTAATTCTTCTAATACATTTTGTTCCTTAATGCTATCTGTTTTTAAACTCTCTAATTCTGTAACTCCAAATATTGTTTTTACTTCTTGTAAAAATCCTTCTTTATTAAATTCTGAATTTGAAGTATAATTTGCAACGATTTCTTCTGCAACAGTTTCTATCATATGCAATATCTTATCATGAATGTCTTCTCCATCTAAAACTTGTTTTCTTTCTTTGTATATAATTTCTCTTTGAGTATTCATAACGTCATCATATTGAAGGACATGTTTACGAATACTAAAGTTTTTACCTTCTACTTTTCTTTGTGCACTTTCTACTGCTTTAGATAGTATTCCCATTTGTAGAGGCATATTTTCATCTGCACCTAATGTATTATATACAGATGTAACCATATCTCCACCAAATATTTTCATTAAGTCATCATCTAGCGCAATATAAAATCTTGTTTCACCTGGATCTCCTTGACGTCCACTACGTCCACGTAACTGATTGTCAATTCTTCTTGATTCATGTCTTTCTGTTCCTATTATTTTTAATCCACCTGCTGCAATAACTTTTTCTTTTTCCTCTTTTATTTCTTTTTCAAATTTTTCTTCATACTCAGCAAATGTTTTTCTTGCATTTAAAACTTCTTCATTGTCAGTTTCGTTATGTGCAGTTGCTTCTTCTATTAAATCTTCGCTAAATCCTTGTTTTTTCATTTCTTGTTTTGCTAAGAATTCGCTATTTCCTCCAAGCATAATATCAGTACCACGACCAGCCATATTTGTTGCTATTGTAACTTGGTTAAATTTACCTGCCTGTGCTATAATTTGAGCTTCCTTTTCATGATATTTAGCATTTAACACTTCATGTTTTATACCTTCTCTTTTCAAGATACTACTTAATTTTTCAGATTTTTCTATTGAAACTGTACCTACTAGAACTGGTTGACCTTTTTTATGGCTTTCTTTAATATCTTCTACTACTGCTCTAAATTTAGCATTTTCGTTTTTATAGATAATATCGTTATTATCTATTCTTATCATAGGTTTATTTGTAGGAATACTAATTACATCCAAATTATATATTTCCCTAAATTCGGCTTCTTCTGTCATTGCAGTACCAGTCATACCTGCAAGTTTATCATACATTCTAAAATAATTTTGGAACGTAATTGTTGCAAGAGTTTTTGACTCGTTTGCAATTTTAACATTTTCTTTTGCTTCAATTGCTTGATGAAGTCCATTACTATATCTTCTTCCATACATAATTCTTCCTGTAAACTCATCTACTATTAAAACTTCTCCATCTTTTACAATATAATCTATATCTCTTTTCATAATTCCATGTGCATGAAGAGCTTGGTTTATATGATGAACTATTTGAGAATTGTCTATATCATTCAAATTTTCCAATTTAAAGAAATCTTCTGCTTTTTTAATACCTTTTTGAGTAAGTGTTGCAGATTTTGCTTTTAAGTCTACTATATAGTCATATTTTTCGTTATCTTCTTCTTGGTCAAAATTTTTAACATCTTCTTCTACTAAAACTTTAGGTTTTAATCTTTTCACAAAATCATTTGCTTGCTTATATAAAATTGAAGATTCTTCTGCTGTACCAGATATAATTAAAGGTGTACGAGCCTCATCTATTAATATACTATCTATCTCATCAACTATAGCATAGTTTAATGGTCTTTGTACCATTTGATTTTTGTATATAACCATATTATCTCTTAGATAATCAAATCCATATTCGTTATTAGTACCATATGTTATATCTGCAGCGTATGCTTGTTGTTTTTTAGAACTATCCATTCCTGCTATTACAAGACCTACTGTTAATCCTAAAAATTTATATAATTTACCCATCCATTCGCTATCTCTTTTGGCTAAGTAATCATTTACTGTTACTACATGTACTCCTTTACCTGTTAAGGCGTTTAAATAAACTGGAAGTGTTGCAACTAAAGTTTTACCCTCACCTGTTTTCATTTCTGCTATTCTTCCTTGATGAAGTATAATTCCACCTATTAATTGAACATCAAAATGTCTCATTCCTAATACTCTTTTTGAAGCCTCTCTACAAACTGCAAAAGCTTCTGGTAATATATCATTTAATGAACTACCATTTTTTAATTTATCTTTAAATTCATTTGTTTTATTTCTCAATTCCGAGTCAGATAATTTAGAAATTTCAGGCTCTAATTCATTAATCTTTTCAACTGTTGGCATAATCCTTTTTACCTCTTTTTCACTGTAGCTTTTAAAAATTTTTCCGAACATATTCTTATTATACTTCCTTCCTATTTATTATCTATCATAATATATCACAAACCGTCCTAAAAGTCTAGCATTAATATCAAAGCCATCCATAATTTACAAATTAAATTTAGTCTTTTATAGCATATATTTACTTTTAAAACATAATTATTTACTAAGAAAATTTTATATATAAGGGGATTTGTAATGTTTATTTATAATTTAAAATTAAATGGAGATAAAATCTCTAAAACAATTTTAGGAATACTTATAGTAACAATTTCTTTGCTTATTATATACGTTTGTTTTACTCTTGTAAGTAAAAGTACATTTAAAACAAATGATTCCTTGAAAAAATGTGAGTTGTATGAATTAAATAGTTCTAACTATACTAATGTTTTAAAAAATGTTCATGATAATTTAGACCTATACGTTGGTCAAAATATTAAATTTACAGGTTTTGTTTACAGATTATATGATTTTTCAGAAGATCAATTTGTTCTTGGCAGAAATATGATAATTTCTTCAGATTATAAAGCTGTAGTAGTTGGTTTTTTATGTTCCTCCCCAGAAATTAAAAATTATGCAGACAATGAATGGATAGAAATAGAAGGAACAATTACCAAAGGCAATTACCATGGAGAAATTCCAGTTATTAAGATTACCAAAATAAATAAAGCATCTAATCCTTCTGAAGAGTATGTATATCCACCAGATGATAATTTTGTAACCACTTCTACAGTTTTGTAGAGGTGGTTTTATCTATCAAAAATAGATTTAAATACTCCGTCATCTATCATTGTTGCAAATATATTTTCTAATACTATTAATATTATTGGTCCTAATAGCATTCCTATTACTCCCAGAATTTTGAAACCAGTATACATTGCTATTAAAGTAAATATTGGATGTATCCCTATCTGTCCGCTTACTATTCTTGGCTCTATGAATTGCCTTACTATACTCATAATTGCCCATAAAACTAGTAATCCAATAGCCAATTTCAAGTTTCCATTTACTGCACACCATACTGCCCATGGTAACATAGCAGTTCCAGAGCCAAATATTGGTAAAGCATCAACAAATCCTATCCCCAATGCAGCAATCAGCGGTACCTTTATTCCCCACCCCATAAAATGAAATATATACAGTCCAATTAGAGATATAACAAAAGAAATTAAAATTAAGATTGCCTGTGCTTTTAAATATCTGCCTAATGTTTTTATCAATTCTCTTATATGAATACCTATTTTTTTTACCCATGTTTTTGGTAGATGATGCTCTAATTGATCCAACATATATACCTTATCTACACATATAAAATATAAAGCTAAAAAGGTAATTACAACATATATGCCTATTGTTGGAATAGACGTTATAAAGCCCATTGCTGATGTTAATACATTTTTGGCCCACTCTGTAATTGTTCCTAAGAACTCGGTTGCAGAACTTTGCAATGTGGCTTTCACTTGTTCTGATATCTGAATTTTTTCAAAATTAAAACTTTTTATTGTATTTTGTATAAAGGAATATCCCTTATCTAAAAATTGATTAATATTTCCTAATATATTTGAAATTTCCGAGATAAGTGTAGCTATTCCCCATGTAAGCAATCCTATTATTATAGAAAACGCTAAAATAAAAACAATAATAGCACTTGTCTTTCTCTTTAATTTAGTTTTTCTCATCAACACTTTTATAATTGGTTCTAAAAGTAAGGATATAATAAAAGCAATTAAAAATGGCATATAAAATACTGACAATTTAAAGCCTAACCATACCCCTATTATTGTTAAAAAGAAAATAAATATTCTTTTTATTACTTTTCTCCAATAATTCATATCTATTACCATATATGTACTCCTTTTGCATTATTTATTGATTTACGGGCAAGTAAAGGTTCTTACCCATAAATCAATACTTCTATTCTGCATTTTTCTTATTGCAATTACAAATATCCTCTAATGTGTTTGTAACTTCCGAATTATTTACATCAGGATTTGCAGCTAAATCACCCAATGTAAGTATTCCAACTATTTTATTATTTTCCATAACGGGTATTCTGCGTATTTGATTTTCTTTCATCATATTTTGCGCTTCTTTTACATGAGTGTCTGGTGTGCAAGAACAAACTTTGCAAGTCATTATTTCACTTATAGGCGTATTTTTTGCATCTTTATCACAAGCCACACCTCTTAGTATTATATCTCTATCTGTAACTATTCCAACTACGTTTTGTGAATCGTCGCATACTGGAATACATCCAATATGATTATTGCTCATTAACTTTGCACAATTACATACAGAATCAGTAGGTTTTACCCATGTAACATTATTACACATACATTCTCTTACTTTCATAATATACCACCTTTCATAAATTTATGAGAAATAATAATATTATTATTAACAAATAAAAAAAATATATGCAAAGATATTTTGCATATATTGGAAATTTTTTTAAATTACATATGGATTATTTGTAAATGGCATTCTTGGTGGTCTTCCTTGCCCTCCTGGAAATGGTGGTCGTGGAGGTGGCATTGGCGGACGATTTTCTCCTAAAATTCTATTTAATATTAATATTCTTATTAAATCTCTTAGAAGCGGATTATTTATTCTTTGTCTTTTTTCTCTAACTTCTGCTTTGGCAGGTTCCTTTATTCCTCTATTGTCTACTCTTTTTCCCGCTTCTACATTTATATTTACTACTGTATTAACATCTCCTTCAACTGTATTATATATTTGTTCCGTCATCTGTTCTAATAATTCTTTAGTTAATGGCTCAACATTTTTATCACACATTTGACATACTGCAGGATTTATTTTTCTATATATTTCTGGATAAAGCTCTTCGGGATTAGATATTAAAGAATTTACATTATTTTGTGCAGAATACCAATTATTATCATTTCTATATGTAGAATTGGTATTTTCCATCGGGTAACCTAAAACCATTCTCATATAGTCTTCATAATTAGAATAATACATATTATACCTCCTTTTTTATTCAAGATATAATATGTATTATTAATAAAATTAGTTACTATTTAAGATTATTTACTAATTCTTTAAATTTAATACCTCTTTCTACAAAGTTCTTAAACGCATCAAAACTAGCACTTGCTGGAGATAAAAGTACTACATCACCTGGTGTAGAAATATTTTTAGATAATTCTACTGCTTCTTTTAAGTTTTCGCAGTGATATATTTTTACATTTTCTCCATTTTTTGCTTTTAAAGTTGCATCTTCTATTTTTTCTGCTGTCGGACCGGTTAAAATTAATATTCCAACCTTTCTAGCAATATTTTCTCCAACCTCTTTGTAATCTAATCCTTT
>OIZL01001651.1_pt1 | contig 11527 bp, 13 predicted proteins | sample 1588541 | NCBI WGS metagenome assembly OIZL01 (sample SAMN03283285) | human gut metagenome | biome: human-associated habitat; material: feces | host: Homo sapiens | place: Peru | collected 2012 | reverse complement strand
ATGATTATATGGGTGATAAGAAAACTAAAAATGTAGTTATAGTTACAATGCTTATGGTTATTGTAGTAATGATAACAGCAGTTGTTGTTTTAGCACGTAATAATGATATATTTAAACCAAGACCTGATGGAAATGGTACTGGTAAATGGAAAGTGTTATTTACAAGTATTGCAGAAGGAGAGAAAACTGGTAATGCTAAGAGTGCAATGTATCCTTACTATACTGGTACTTATGCAAGTTTCTATGCAACTTTTGAAGCACCAGGGGATTCTATGGTGTATGATGTTCAAATATCTAATTTAGGGACACTAGATTCTAAATTAAGTAGTATCATTTATATTACTAATCCTTATAAAGATGCGATTAAGTATGAAGTAATTGGCATTAATGAAGGGGATACATTGAAAGCTGGAGAGGTTCGCAATATTAAGATAAAAATATCTTATGAATTAACTTCAACTGTAGCATATACCTTTGATAAACCTATATCAATATTATTTAATTTTGTTCAGGCTTAGGCAACTAAATGTTGTCTTTTTTTATGATTTTTATCGACAGATTTTTAAAAAGATATAGGGTATTATAAAATAGTGAAAAGTAGTGTCTAGTTTTGAGAAAAATGTTTTTAAACTCTTTTAAATTGGTAAAATAATATTGTATACTGTTATAGTGATAAAGTTCGGAGTGCGATAAATATGAGAACAAAAAATAAGATTGTAATAATAATGTGTTGTTTAATATTTGTAATGGTAATAGGATATGCTGCCTTCAGTACAAATTTAAATATTAATGGTACAGCAAATATTGCATCAACTTGGAAAGTAGAATTTACTAATATAGAAGAAGTATCAAAATCAAGTGGAGTAACTGTTAAGACAGCACCCAGTGCAAGTGGTACAATGGCAACATTTGATGTAGCGTTTACAAGTCCAGGGGACTCAATAGAGTATGATATAACAATAAAGAATAATGGAACATTAGATGCAGTAATTGATAGTATTAAAACAACAGATACTGGAAGTGATGCGATTAAGTTCGAAGTATCTGGAGTAACAGAAGGAGATACTTTAGCAAAACAAGCAACTACTAAAGTAAAAGTAAAGATATCATATGATTCTAGTGTAACAACTCAACCAACATCATTAAGTAGAACATTAACACTTAACATAATATATGTTCAAAATGTTTCATATTCAATAACAGATAAACCAACTTCATCAGTGGATGATTCAAGTGATGTAGTGTTTAGGTCAGAAGCAAATGTAGCAAGTTTTGTTAGAGTAGAAGTAGATAATAAAGTAGTTGACCCAGCAAATTATACTGTAACAGAGGGTTCAACAATAATAACTTTAAAGAAAGAATTCCTAGCAACATTAACAACTGGAACACATACTTTATCAATTGTATCTAAAAATGGTACTGCTAGTACTAGTTTTGAAAAGAAAGGTGCTTTAACTTTAACTTCAGCAATATTAAATGACAATAAAGCACAAGCAGATACAAATATAGATTTTTCGAAAATAAGTAGTAATACAAATGGAAATGGGCTATATTATACTTCAACAAATACGGAAGATAATAAAGTAACATATTACTTTAGAGGAGCAGTAGAAAATAATTATGTGACATTTGGATACACATACGAAGGAGTATGCACATATAAAGATATGGAGGTAGAAGTTTTAGATTCAAATTGGGATGTGGTTAAAACAATTACTAAAACATCATGTCAATCAACTAATGTATGTTTGGTAATCGAAAATGAAGATGTAGTTACTGCCACAGTTGGATTAACAGAAACTGATTGTACTGATTTCAACGAAAATTCTACTTGGACAAATGATAAGGCTACTTACACGGTAACAAATAGTGAGCCAATAATATGGAGAATAGCAAGAATCAATGAAGATGGTAGTGTTAGACTTATTAAACAAGATTCTATAGGTGATAGTGAATTTAATGAAAATTATAAAGGTAATACTTACGTAGGATATATGTATGGAACAGCTGATTCAACAACGTATGAAGCAACGCATAGAAATACAAATTCAAGCACAATCAAGGCAACATTAGATACATGGTATCAAAATAATTTAACTAATAATTCATCTCTAATAGCAGATTCCGGTTTTTGTGGAGATAGAAGTTTGTCTAGCGGTACAGGAATAGGAACAACAAATACTACTTATGGAGCATATGAAAGATTGTATACAAATAAAATTCCACAATTTGCGTGTCCACAAACCAATGATTTATATACAACTACAACAAGCACAAAAGGAAATAAAGCATTAACATATCCAATTGGCTTAATAACAGCTGATGAAGTAACATATGCGGGTGGAGTATATAATAAAGCAAATGAAAGTTATTATTTAACAAACGGAGATTACTTCTGGACAATATCGCCCGTCGATTATGGTGCTTCTGTTTGGGTTGTGTATGGCCGTGGTGGCATGAACAACAGTGTCGCTTACTACGGGTATGGTGTTCGCCCTGTCATTAATCTTAAGTCAACTTCAGAAATAATAGATGGTGGAGATGGCACTAGCACTAATCCATACGTTATAAAAACAAATTAAATCCAGTAATTATAACGTTAACAATAATTAGATATTGACACTAAGGAACAAATAAAATTTGTTCTTTTTTTTACCTTTTTTCAACATAATTCGTCATACATAAAAACTATAATTAAAACATAGATTTATTGGTATAAGGGGCAAATAACATGAAGAGATTTTTCAAAATATCTATAATTATCTGCATTGTTTTCATATTAGTACCAAAAGGAAATATTAAAGAAGAAATAAAAACTAATCCTAATATAGAAAATACACCAGAGCCAGTTATAGAATTTGTTCCTAATACTAATAAACAAATAGAAGATTTAAGAAAGGAGTTTGATAACCAAGAGATAAAAGCAGTAATTTCTAGTAAATCTTTAGAATTAGAAAGTGTTGTAGTACAAACAAATAACAACGAGTTCTACATGAATCATGATGCTAGAAGAAAGCATGATATAAAAGGAAGTCTTTTCTTCGATTATAGAAACGACTTAGATAGTAAGAAATTGTTAATATATGGACACAATTCTAGAACATTGCAAACTGATTTTAAAAAATTAACTAAATTTTTAGATGAAGAATTTGCTAAGAATAATCCATACATATACCTTACTACTGAAAAAGAAATATCCAAATGGAAAATATTTTCTATCATGATTATACCTAAAAATACAACTACACACACACGTATTGAATTTTCATCTAGTAAAGAATTGAGTAATCATATTTCATGGTTAATAGATAATTCAATCATTGATTTTGAAGAAGATGTAGAACTAAATGACCAACTAATGACATTACAAACATGTTTCTATGAACCTAAAGATTCATTTCTTTTAGTTAACTTTAAGAAAGTAGGGGATAATAATGAGTAAAATAATTAAAAGATTATTTTGTAGTTTTTTAATAGCTCCTTTAGGTAAAGTGCCTTTTTTAAAGTCCTCTAAAAGAGTATAAATATTTTCATAATACTCTTCGGGAATATCTTTTAAATCAGCAAGAATTTTTGATTTTAATGGATTAGCATCTGAGGAAGCAAAATATAATATGTTTTGATATACATCAACTTTTAAAGGCATTTCTTCAGTTTCAGAAACTTCTTTGTATTCAAGCATTTCTTCGATTTTATCATAATAAGCGCGTAATTTTACATATTTATTAAATAAACTAAAGTATTCATCAGTAATTGATTTTCTTGCTTCATTTTCTTTATTTTCAGCATTTTCTATAGCAAACTCATAGTAAATAACTAAATCATTTTGCATAAGATTAATTGCTTTTCCAGTTATATACTGAACTTCTTCGATATCATAATCTTCTTCGAGATAATACATAAAAAATCCTTCGATATCATTTGGTTTTACACTCCCAAGTTCTTTATATACTGCTTTAGCAACATTATCAAGAAGCACTTTTCTATTAGGTTCGACTTCAACATCTTTGATAACTTCATAACCCATATTTACTATTGTAGGTATTTTTAAATAAGCATTATAAATAAATATTTTATCTTTTTCACTTACCATAGAAATTTTTTGACTATAAAAGTTAAGTTCATTAATAAGTAGGGCCATATCTTTATTTTCTAAAAACATTTCACTTTGCATAATTAAAAGTATTCTTTTAACATTTTCAGTGCAAATTCTGTTTACAGGTATTTTATTTTTAAGAGCTACTAAAAAACATTTGCATCATGTGATAGTGCTTTATAATTTTTTATTTCATTTGTAAGAAGACTTTCTTTTAACTTAAGCTGTTCATATTGCTCTTTAAAAGTATTAAGTAATTTATGAATTTCTTTTTCATCATTTGAAACAACTTTATTTATAAATAACATGTTATATGTATCTAAATTATAAATTGTGTCTAAAAGTATTTCAATAATAATTTTATTTTCAATTACTATATCTATATTATTATCTAAAAGCCTTATTAATTCTTCATATAAATCAAGTTTTACTTTAATATTTTCAAGTTCCAAAATTTTTTCATCTTGATGAGTAATAAATCTTGTAATTATTTCTTTTATAAGTTTTGCTTTACCTTCGTCCATACTATCACCATTTTAATTATAAATTATCTTTAATTTTCTTTCAATAACTATGAATATATTTTTTATCTTTTTAACATAATTATAGTGTATGGAAAATATATATAATGAAAATTTATGCAAACTTTTTAGGGAAACTGAAAATGAACGCAAACGTTTTAAATCAGAATATGTAGGTACAGAGCATTTACTTCTTGCAATACTTAAAAATAAATGTGCTCTTACAGATTATTTAAAAAAATATAATTTAACTTATGATAGTTTTGCTAAGGCATTAAACTCTTTAGTGGAGCCATCAAAAGAAAATGAAAAAATAAATGTTTATACACCACTTTTAAAAAGAATAATATGTCTATCAGGAAATGATGCTAGCTTAGAACAACTTTTCTTTAATGTATTAAATGAAGGAGAAGGTGTAGCTATCAGAATACTTATGAATATGGATGTAGATGTGGATAGTATTTACAATTATTTAAAAAATAAAGATAACAAAGAAGATTTACTTATTTTTAAATATGGTAAAGTATTAAATGAAACAGTAGATTTTTCTGAAAAACTTGTGGGTCGTGATAAAGAAATTAATTTAATATTAGAAACCCTTATTCGTAAGAAAAAAAATAATCCTTTACTTATTGGCGAAGCTGGTGTTGGAAAAAGTGCTATAGTTGAAGAAATTGCTCGAAGAATTAGTAAAAACATGGTGTCAAGTGAGTTTTCTAACTTTTTAATTGTTGAGCTTTCAATGGCAAGTTTAATTGCTGGTACAAAATATCGTGGTGAGTTTGAGGAAAGACTTAATAATATTTTAAAAGAAATTAGTGATAAAGATAATATAATTTTATTTATTGATGAGGTTCACTCAATGGTAAATGCTGGAGCCGCTGAAGGAGCAATTGGCGCTGGAGATATATTAAAACCAGTTTTAGCAAGAGCAGATATTAAGTGTATTGGAGCCACTACTAAAGAAGAGTATGAAAACTATATTTTAAAGGATAAAGCCTTATCTCGAAGATTTGAAACCATTTTTATAAAAGAACCTAATGAAAATGAAACCATTAATATTTTAAAAAGTGTTAAAGATGAATATATAAAATATCATAAAGTTAATATAAGTGATGAAAATATTGAAACAATTACTCATTTAGCAAATATTTATTTTCCTAATAAAAAAAATCCAGATAAAGCTTTAGAACTTCTTGATAGTACACTTTCTTATGTAAAACTTAAAAACACAAGTAATGTTATAAAAGAAACTGAATTTAAATTAAAACAAATTGAAAATAAAAAAATGTTTAGTTTAGAAACTGGTAATTTTAAAGAGGCACTTATAAAAAGTAAGGAAGAACAAAAACTTTTGAAAGATTTAAAACTAATTAAAAGTGGTAGAAATATATATGTTAAAAAAGATGATATATTAAATGTTTTAGAACTTAAAAATAATATTATAGATAAAGATAAAAAAACTAAAATGATAAAAAATTCTTTAAAAGAAAAATATAGTGAAAAATTTATTGAAAGTATTATTAGTAAACTAAAAAATAATGAAATAAGTATTATAACTATTGTAGGAAATTATAAAAATGCTATTACCGATTTAGCAAATGCAATTAATTATGATACTTTTAATGTTGGCATTGATATAAATAAAGTAATTTCTAAAATAAAATATAATCCAAGTACTATATTTATCGTAAATAGTTTAGATAATTATAATTTTAATAATCTAGTAAAAAAAGCTAAAGAAAATAACACTATTGAATATAATAATGAATATGTATCTTTTAATAATGCTATTGTAATTTATACAGTTAAGGAAAATAATGTTGGGTTTATTAATAACAATATAAATTCTGATGTAGTATATTTATAACTTTACACATATTTGACACAAAAGTAAAAATATGTTATAATTATCACAGTTAAGGGGGACTATTATGAATAATGAAAATTTAAGTGAAATAAACGAGTATTTAGAAAAAATGCATAAGTATGTATTAATAAGCCGTTTAGATATGAATACTTTTAAAGAATATGTTGATTCATTAGTGACTTTATATGAAAAAAAGATTTTAAATTATGATACTTTACTAAAATATGCTAATATTCTTTCAAATGCAGAGGTACTTTTAGGTAGTGAAAAAATATTTGCTGAAAGTGCTAAAAAACTTGAGGATCTTATAAATCAAATTAAATACACAAAAGAAAGCATTCATAGATAGAGGCAAAACATGAATAATAAAGAATATTCATTACATATGGTTAAAATAGTGGTTAGGGCTACTAAAACACTTGAAAGAATGCAAAGCTATGTACTTGAGAATAGAATAAGCCAAACAAGTTTTATAGAATATTCAAGTTTATTAAAGATTCTTTATAATGAACATTTTATTGACGATGAAGATATTTTATCTTATGCAAATTCTTTATTAAATGCTAAAGTGATTGTTAAACGTGAGGATGTTTATAATAAAGTTTATAATGAATTAAATGAGTTTTTTCTAACTTTAAAGGAAAATAACTTAAAAAAATAATTATTGCAATAAAAAAACTGCTAAATTAATTTTTAGCAATTTTTTTATTTTGAACAAATTCTTTATTCATGTTAATTGTTTTAATTTTTTTCTCATTAATTTTTTCTAAATAATATACTTTTTCTTTAGTAACGTTTTTATTTAAGAAAAAATATGATGTAGATATTAAGCAAATTAGTATACATAAAATAAATATAATTAAAACATTATTTCCTTTTTTCATAATATCCCCCTTAAACAGTATAATTATAGCATATATTTTCTAAAATGTAAAGTACATGTAAATATATAATTAGTACTAGAAAAATTATCAAAGATATTTTATACTTAATATATGAAAAAGATTAATAAAAAGGGTCAAGCATTAATTGAATTTATTATTATATTACCAGTATTTGTTATGATTATGGTATCTGTTTTTGATTATGTAAGAATATATAATGAAAAAAGTATGCTTGAAAGTGTTATCGAAGAAGTTATAATTAATGATGATTATGAAAATAATGATGTAGATATAATAAAAAACGAAAATAATTATACAGTAAGTAAGAAAATTATAATATATTCACCTTTGTTAACTCCATTTTTAGGAAATAATTATAAAGTAAGTGTGGAAAGAAAATTATGAATAAAAAGGGCCAAGCGTTAGTATTATTTATAATTATATTACCAGTACTTGTAATTTTATTAAGTTTAGTTATGGATAATATTTATATTGCATATCAAAAAAGAAAAATATATTCATTTACGAAAACAGTTATTGTAAAAAACTTTGCAAGTGAAGATAAAAATGGTATAATAAAGATGTTTAATGATAATGATATCAAGATAAGTGATTTAACTATTTCAAATGATGATGGCTTTGGTTTAAAATTTAAAGCTCATATTAATAGTTTAATGAAAAAAATTCTAAATAGAAAAGAAATAATAATTGATGTTAGTATCAAAGGGGTTTTAAAGGATGATAAGATAGTTTATCAAAAGGATTAGTATGATTAAAGGTAAGGGAAAAAGTATTTGTTTATTTTCCTCTAAAGGAGGGACTGGAAAAAGTTTAACTGCAATAAATATCGCAGGATTTTTTGCTACGCAAGGAAAAAAAGTTTTAATTGTGGATTATGATTTATATTTTGGAAGTATAGGACTTTATTTAAATAAAGATTATACAAAGACACTTTTAAATTTTGCTAGTGATTATGTTGATAATAAAAGTATAAGTTTAGATAGTTATGTAACTAAATATAATGATAACATATATTTTTTACCTAGTGCAAAAGATCCAAGAAGTGCTTCGAAGGTAAATAGCAAACTTATTGATTTAATAATTGAAAAGTCTATTTTTTATTATGATTATTTAATTATAGATACAATGAGCGTTTTAAATGAAAATAATGTTGAAGTACTTGATAGTGTAGATTTAAACTTATTTATTATGAATAATGATTTAGTTAATATTAAAAATATGCATAATTTACTTACTATATTTGATAGTGCTGATAAGAAAAACTATAAAATTTTATTAAATGAAAGTATTAATCCATATAAAAATTATTTTAGTTTATATGATATAAAAAAGATGCTTGGATATAATATAGATTATCATTTAGATAGTAAGTTTTTTATAAAAAATATTGATAGTTATATTTTTGATGGGAAAATTATTACACTTGATAAAAAGTTTTCTAAAAATTATCCAAAAACTTATAAAGTATTTGACTCTTTATTAAAGTATATGGAGGATGAAAATGAGTAGTTTAAAAGATGTTTTTTCTTTTGAAAAGATTAATGATGAAAATATATTTAATGATTATGATGTTTTTGAAAATAAAGATTTACTTGATAGTTTAAGAACTAAAATTGTTGAAAATATTATTGATTTAAACTTAAAAAATGATGATAATATAGATAGTTTTATTAACGTTGAAATTGATAAAGCAACCGAAGGAATTGATTTAACGACACTTCAAAGAAGTTATTTATATAATTTAATTGAAAATGAAATTAATGGTTATGGTCCTTTAACTGATTTATTAAAAGATGAAAATATTACGGAAATAATGGTAAATTCACCAAATGAAATTTATATTGAAATTGATGGTAATTTAATTAAAGATGAAACCGTTTCATTTATAAACGATGCTCATATTATAAGAACTATTCAAAAACTTATTGAACCTATGGGAAGAACTATTGACTCCTCAAGTCCAATGGTAGATTCTAGACTTAAAGATGGTTCAAGGGTAAATGCAGTTATTCCACCGCTTTCAACAAAAGGACCAGTTATAACAATTAGAAAATTTAAAGCAAATATTTCAAATGCATCAGAACTTGTTAGAATTGGTTCACTTACATCAGATATGGCATCTTTTCTAGAGGCTTGTGTTAAATCAAAACTTAATATTTTAGTATGTGGCGGTACAGGTTCAGGTAAAACAACTCTTTTAAATATTTTAAGTGGTTTTATTCCTGAAAAAGAAAGAATTATTACTATTGAGGATGCCGCAGAGTTAAATCTTACACAACCACATGTAATAACCCTTGAAACAAAAACTACAAACTATGAAAAAACCGGTGAAATAACTATTAGAGATTTAGTTAGAAATTCTCTTCGTATGAGACCTGATAGAATTATAATTGGTGAAGTAAGAGGTGGGGAAGCATTTGATATGCTTCAAGCGATGAATACTGGTCATGAGGGAAGTTTAACAACACTTCATGCTAATGGCAATTTAGATGCACTTCATAGACTTGAAACAATGGTTTTAATGGCTAATATTGATATTCCTGTAAAAGCAGTAAGAGAATATATATATAATGCTATAAATATTGTTATAAATATTGAAAGACTTTCTGATGGTAAAAGAAAAGTAAGTGGTATTTCCGAGGTTGTAGATTTTAAAAATGATGAAATAATTTTAAATGATATATTTACTTTTACTCAAGAGGGTATAACAAGTACTGGTGAAGTAAATGGTTTATTTAATCAAACTAAAAAAATGCCTAAATGTTTAAAAAGACTTGAAAGTTATGGTTTTAGTGAAATAGCAAATATTTTTAAAAAATAGAAAGGAGAAAAAATGGAAAAATTACAAATAATTCAGCTTTTAACTATTTTAATTTTAAGCGTAATATTTATTTTATTAGCGGTTTTATTTGTGCGTTTTTTCTTTGCAATTAAATTTAAAAATAGAGTCCAAAAATATTATATAAAAAATAATAATTTAGCCTCAAAAAGCGTTATTGATAAATTTGCTTTAGTATTTTTAAAACTTATCAAAAAAATATCTAAATTTATATCAAAAAGTGTTATTTTAGTAAATTATTCAAAAAGACTTGATAAATATTTGATATATAATAAAAAAAATAATTTAAAATCTATTGATTATATTTCCCTAAAAATACTTTATATGTTTTTTATTTCATTTTTATATATATTAATGTCATGTTTAAAGAAAATAAATATAAATATGTTTTTACTTATAATAATTGCTTTTGCTTCATTTTTTATGATAGATATTATTTTAATAATTATTTATAAACAAAAGCGTAATACAATAGAAAGTGGTCTTTTACAGGCAATTGTTATTATGAATAGTGCTTTTAAAAGTGGAAAAAATATATGGGAAGCAATAAATATAGTTAAAACTTCTTTATCAAGTCCTATAAAAGATGAATTTGAAATTATATCAAAAGATTTAAATTATGGACTTGAACTTACTAATGTATTTGAAAGATTTTATGATAGAGTTAAAGTTGAAGAAATAAAATATATTACATCATCACTTACACTTTTAAATAAGACTGGGGGTAATATAATATCTGTATTTAATATGATAGAAAAACATTTTTATGATAAATTAAAAATTAAAAATGAACTTAATTCACTTACAAGTTCAAGTAAAATGCTTTATAGAATACTTATTTTTATCCCATTTATATTTATTTTAGTAATATATTCCTTAAATCCAAGTTATTTTGCACCACTATTAACTACAAAGATAGGCATTATATTAGATTTACTTATGGTTATAATTTATATTTTATATGTAATAATCATTAAAAAGATAACAAAGGTGGAAAAAATATGAAAGTAAATGATTTTTATAAAAGTTTTTATTCTACAAATTCTATAAAAAATTTAGAAAATAAATTTATGTATTTATCTTATGATAGTAAAAATAATATTAATGCATTTTTAACTTTTAGAATTATATTTACAGTACTAATATTTATTTTTGTATTATTTATATTTAATTCTGGATATTTTTTAGCACCATTAATAGCTACATTATTTTATATTTGTTATGAATATATTTTCATAGATATTAAAATTAAAAAAAGAGCAAATAAGCTTGAAAGTGATTCAATATTCTTTTTCG
>OIZL01001650.1_pt1 | contig 11529 bp, 10 predicted proteins | sample 1588541 | NCBI WGS metagenome assembly OIZL01 (sample SAMN03283285) | human gut metagenome | biome: human-associated habitat; material: feces | host: Homo sapiens | place: Peru | collected 2012 | reverse complement strand
AGAACCAGACTCCTGCTGGCGTTATTGCGCCGGACGGGGCGTGCATGAACGCAGCCAGGTATAACTATGGTCAGCAATAATAGCGAACGGTCAGGCGAATATTTGTTGGAGATGACCAACATCAACAAATCGTTTCCTGGCGTCAAGGCTCTTGATAATGTCAACCTGAAGGTTCGTCCGCACTCCATTCATGCGTTAATGGGTGAGAACGGCGCCGGCAAATCGACATTATTAAAATGCCTTTTTGGGATCTATCAAAAAGATTCCGGTAGCATTCTTTTTCAGGGAAAAGAGATCGATTTCCATTCGGCGAAAGAAGCCCTGGAAAACGGTATTTCGATGGTGCATCAGGAATTAAACCTGGTTTTACAGCGTTCAGTCATGGATAACATGTGGCTCGGACGCTATCCCACCAAAGGCATGTTTGTCGATCAGGACAAAATGTACCGGGATACCAAGGCTATTTTTGATGAGCTGGATATTGATATCGATCCGCGCGCCCGCGTCGGGACTTTATCGGTATCTCAGATGCAGATGATTGAGATCGCGAAGGCGTTTTCCTATGACGCCAAAATCGTCATCATGGACGAGCCGACGTCATCGCTGACGGAGAAAGAGGTCAACCATCTGTTCAAGATCATCCGCAAGCTGAAAGATCGCGGCTGCGGTATCGTCTATATCTCGCATAAAATGGAAGAAATTTTCCAGCTGTGCGATGAAATAACCATCCTGCGCGACGGCCAGTGGATCGCTACCCAGCCGCTGGAAGGGCTGGATATGGACAAGATCATCGCCATGATGGTCGGGCGTTCGCTCAATCAGCGCTTCCCGGATCGTGAAAACACCCCGGGGGAAGTCATCCTCCAGGTGCGCAATCTCACCTCCCTGCGCCAGCCCTCCATTCGCGATGTCTCCTTCGACCTGCATAAGGGCGAAATTCTCGGTATCGCCGGCCTGGTAGGCGCTAAACGCACCGACATCGTGGAGACCCTGTTCGGGATCCGTGAGAAGGCCAGCGGCACCATTACCCTGCACGGGAAGAAGATCAACAACCACAGCGCCAATGAGGCGATTAACCACGGTTTTGCACTGGTGACCGAGGAGCGGCGCTCCACCGGGATTTATGCCTATCTGGATATCGGTTTTAACTCGCTGATCTCCAATATTAAGAAATATAAAAACAGCGTCGGCTTGCTGGATAACTCGCGGATGAAGAGCGATACCCAATGGGTGATTGACTCCATGCGCGTTAAAACCCCCGGCCAGCATACGCAGATCGGTTCGCTTTCCGGTGGTAACCAGCAAAAGGTCATTATAGGCCGCTGGCTGCTGACCCAGCCGGAGATCCTGATGCTGGATGAGCCAACGCGCGGTATCGACGTCGGCGCCAAATTCGAGATCTACCAGCTGATTGCCGAGCTGGCTAAAAAAGACAAAGGGATCATTATTATTTCTTCCGAAATGCCGGAACTGCTGGGGATTACCGACCGCATTCTGGTAATGAGCAACGGCCTGGTCGCGGGCATTGTTGAGACTAAAACCACCACGCAAAACGAAATACTGCGTCTTGCGTCATTGCACCTTTAAGATCAGGGGCTTCACATGAGTGCGTTAAATAAAAAGAGTTTTCTCACTTACCTGAAAGAGGGTGGGATCTATGTCGTCCTTCTGGTCCTGTTGGCCATTATTATTTTCCAGGATCCGACATTTTTAAGTCTGCTCAACCTGAGTAATATCCTGACTCAGTCTTCGGTGCGTATTATTATTGCCCTGGGCGTGGCCGGACTTATCGTCACGCAGGGGACCGACCTCTCCGCCGGCCGTCAGGTGGGACTGGCGGCGGTGATTGCCGCCACCATGCTGCAGGCGGTGGATAATGCCAACAAGGTGTTCCCGGATATGGCGACCATGCCGATCCCACTGGTCATCCTGCTGGTATGCGCCATCGGGGCGGTCATCGGCCTGATTAACGGGATCGTCATCGCCTACCTGAACGTGACGCCGTTTATTACCACCCTCGGCACTATGATCATCGTGTACGGCATTAACTCGCTGTACTACGACTTCGTGGGCGCGTCGCCGATCTCCGGTTTTGACAGCCACTTCTCCCATTTTGCCCAGGGGTTTGTGGCGCTGGGCTCGTTCCGCCTGTCCTACATTACCTTCTACGCGCTGATTGCCGTCTTCTTTGTCTGGATCCTGTGGAACAAGACGCGCTTTGGCAAAAACATTTTCGCTATCGGCGGTAACCCGGAAGCGGCGAAAGTCTCCGGGGTTAACGTGGCGTTGAACCTGCTGATGATCTATGCCCTCTCCGGGGTGTTCTACGCCTTCGGCGGCCTGCTGGAAGCCGGTCGTATCGGCTCGGCGACCAATAACCTCGGCTTTATGTACGAACTGGACGCCATCGCCGCCTGCGTCATCGGCGGCACCAGCCTGGCGGGCGGCATCGGCAGCGTCGCCGGAGCGGTAATGGGGGCGTTTATTATGTCGGCCCTGGATAACGGCATGAGCATGATGGACGTCGCCACCTTCTGGCAATATATCGTCAAAGGCGCCATTTTGCTGCTGGCGGTGTGGATGGACTCCGCCACCAAGCGGCGCGCGTGAGGAGAGACTCTCTGAAGAATGTCTGAATTCTTTGCGCTACCGCCAAACTTCGCCATAAGGCGCTTGAAATATCTCGGGCATTAGCCGGTAGTGTATACCCAACAGCATTCGGGTTGCAGACGGCGCATCCCGGCCGCGTATCGCGTACGTGGCCGGGGTGAATGAGAAAGCCAGGCCATCGGCAACATCATGAATGAAGGGGTATGACCGGGGTTAGAGCAGGAACATTATCTATGTTTGAAAAGCGTCACCGTATTACGCTGTTATTCAATGCCAACAAAGCTTATGACCGCCAGGTGGTTGAGGGTGTCGGCGAGTATCTGCAGGCCTCCCAGCTGGAGTGGGATATCTTTATTGAAGAGGATTTTCGGGCACGAATCGAAAACATCAAAGAGTGGTTAGGCGATGGCGTTATCGCCGACTATGACGATCCCGAAATTGAAAAGCTGCTGGCCGATGTCCACGTGCCCATCGTCGGCGTCGGCGGCTCTTATCATCAGCCAGAGCAGTACCCGCCGGTCCACTATATCGCCACGGACAACGCCGCGCTGGTGGAAAGCGCCTTTCTTCATCTGAAGGAAAAAGGAGTACACCGCTTCGCGTTTTACGGACTCCCCACCTCCAGCGGTAAACGCTGGGCGGTAGAGCGCGAGTATGCCTTCTGCCAGCTGGTCGCGAAGGAGAAGTATCGCGGCGTGGTCTACCAGGGGTTGGAGACGGCGCCGGAAAACTGGCAGCACGCGCAAAACCGGCTCGCCGACTGGCTGCAAACCCTGCCGCCGCAAACCGGCATCATCGCCGTCACCGACGCCCGCGCCCGCCACGTCCTGCAGGCCTGCGAGCTGCTGCATATCCCGGTGCCAGAGAAACTGTGCGTTATTGGCATCGATAACGAAGAGCTGACCCGCTATCTCTCTCGCGTCGCCCTCTCCTCCGTCGCCCAGGGCACCCGCCAGATGGGTTATCAGGCGGCAAAATTACTCCACCGGCTGCTGAATAACGAGGCGCTCCCGCTGCAGCGCCAGCTGATCCCGCCGATGCGCGTCGTTGAGCGACGCTCCACCGACTACCGGTCGTTAAACGATCCCTCCGTGATTCAGGCGATGCATTACATTCGCAACAACGCCTGCAAAGGCATCAAGGTGGAGCAGGTGCTCGACGCCGTCGGCATTTCACGCTCCAACCTGGAGAAACGCTTTAAAGAGGAAGTGGGGGAGACCATCCACACGGTGATCCACAGCGAGAAACTGGAAAAGGCGCGCAGCCTGCTGGTGTCCACCAGCCTGTCGATCAATGAGATTTCGCAGATGTGCGGCTACCCGTCGCTGCAATATTTCTATTCGGTGTTTAAGAAGGAGTACGACGTGACGCCGAAGGAGTACCGTGACCGGCACAGCGAGGTGATGCTGTAGGGCAAAAAAATGCCCGGCGACAAGGCCGGGCATCCGGATTACAGATGGGCGGCGATGAGCCGCTGATTGTCCTGATACATCGCGAAGAGATAGTTGTTGTAGCTCGACCCTTTGGTCGAATAACCCTTCAGCTTATGAATCATGGTACTGGCCGTCACTTCCTGATCCGCCTTGCGCAGCTGCAGGCGCGATTTGCGGAATGAAGAATAAGCCGGGTGGGTGTTCAGGTTGGTGACGTAAGCCTGCACCGACTGCTCCACTGATTCGAACTGCGAGTAGCCTTTCATCGCCCCGCGGCAGCGACCGGCGCCGCACTTCATGCCAAACAGGTTGTTGTTCTCACGCGCCAGCTTAGAGGTACCCCAGCCACTTTCCGCCGCCGCCATGGTCGCAACCATGCTGTTCGGAATAATGTCGACACGCTCAAGCAGCGCGTTCCAGGGCACATGACGCGTATTGCCTGACCACTTCACCTTATAACGGGCAGCGATATCTTTCAGGCGCGCCTTCTCAGTCGGCGACCAGCGAGCATCGTACTGCTTGGAAACAAGCCAGTTACGATCCGCAGTAATCGCCTGATTCTGCTTGGTAATATAAGGCATGACCGTCCGGAGAAACGCTTTTTTCCTTGGTGTTCCGGAAGGGTATTTTCGCAAGTCAGGAAGTGAACTGCTCTTTACACTATTGCGAGAATACTCTTGTTTACTGCTTACCTTAGTACTACTGATCTTCTTAACCGTTGGGGCTTTATGACTCTTTGTTGCTGTGTGCGTTGTTGCCAACACACTACCTGAAAAGACGCAGGTTAGTAACATAAGTATGGCGGCCCCATATCGTCGTATGGGATTCGATATCATCAGGTCTCCTGGTCGGATATATGCATTCCAACACCTTGTTTTTCACAAAAAAACGATAGCTGAATCGCTAATAGTATCAAAAATACGCAATGAGAGCATCAACAGAAATAGTCCAATTCCGAATTGGTGTCATCTGAAATCGGTTTCTGCGCCGCATCGCCAGTGCGAAAATGCTAGCTTCGTCTCATTTTTAGCCTATTTTTTGAGCGGTGTCACTCACCCCTTTTCATCCTCCTGGTAAAACGTCCGCCGGGAGGAGTTCACCCTTGCGGCAACAAGGCACACTAGATAAAAACCGCTCAAGGATCCCGCAATGAAACTCGCTGCGCTTGCCACGTTATTCGTGCCTGGGATGGCCTTTGCCGCCTGGACCACTGCCGACTTCCCTGCTTTCACCGAAGAAGGGACGGGCCGCTTCATCAGCCAGAAAGTGGTTGAGAAGGGTACACGTCCCCTGCAGCTAAATTTTGACCAACAGTGCTGGCAGCCTTCCGGCGGCATTAAGCTCAACCAGATGCTCTCCATGGAACCCTGTCGCGGCACGCCGCCGCAATGGCGCATCTTCCGCCAGGGCCTGTATACCCTGGAGGTGGATACCCGCTCCGGCACGCCGACGATGATGATTTCGCTGGAGGAAAAAGAGGCCAGCGCCGCGGCGCCGCAGATCCGCCAGTGTCCGAAGTGGGATGGAAAACCTCTGACCATCGACGTTAGCAAAACCTTCGCCGAGGGCAGCAAGGTCCGCGATTTCTACAGCGGCAATGTCGCGACCGTCAGCGGCGGCAAAATCACTCTGCAGCCCGCCTTCGGCAGCAATGGCCTGCTGCTGCTTGAGCGCGCCGAGACGGCCGCGCCGGCGCCGTTCGACTGGCACAACGCCACCGTCTACTTCGTCCTGACCGATCGCTTTGTAAACGGTAACCCGGCCAACGACAACAGCTATGGCCGTCATAAAGACGGCATGCAGGAGATCGGCACCTTCCACGGCGGCGACCTGCAGGGATTAACCAGCAAGCTGGATTATCTGCAGCAGATGGGGGTCAATGCCCTGTGGATCAGCTCCCCGCTCGAGCAGATCCACGGCTGGGTCGGCGGCGGGACGAAAGGCGATTTCCCGCACTACGCCTACCACGGCTATTACACTCAGGACTGGTCGAAACTGGACGCCAACATGGGGACCGAAGCGGATCTCCGCCGGCTGGTGGATGAAGCGCATAAGCGCGGAATACGTATTCTGTTCGACGTGGTGATGAACCATACCGGTTACGCCACCCTGGCCGACATGCAGGAGTTCCAGTTCGGCTCCCTGTATCTGCAAGGGGATGAGCTGAAAAAAACCCTCGGCGAGCGCTGGACGGACTGGAAGCCCGGCGCGGGCCAGACCTGGCACAGCTTTAACGACTATATCAACTTCAGCGACAAGGCCGGTTGGGAGAAGTGGTGGGGTAAGAAGTGGATCCGCACCGATATCGGCGATTACGACAACCCGGGCTATGACGACCTCACCATGTCGCTGGCCTTCCTGCCGGACCTGAAAACCGAATCGAAGGAAGCCTCAGGCCTGCCGAACTTCTATAGCCATAAACCGGACACTGCGGCGAAGGCGATCCCGGGCTATACGCCGCGCGACTACCTGACGCACTGGCTGAGCCAGTGGGTGCGCGACTACGGCATCGATGGCTTCCGCGTCGATACCGCCAAACATGTGGAGATGGACGCCTGGCAGCAGTTAAAAACCCAGGCCACCGCCGCGCTGGCGGAGTGGAAAAAAGCCAATCCGGATAAAGCGCTGGATGCGGCGCCGTTCTGGATGACCGGCGAAGCCTGGGGACATGGAGTGATGCATAGCGATTATTATCGCCACGGTTTTGATGCGATGATCAATTTCGACTATCAGGATCAGGCGGCGAAAGCGGCGACCTGTATGGCCAATATTGACCTCACCTGGCAGCAAATGGCGGACAAGCTGCAGAGCTTTAACGTCCTGAGTTACCTCTCCTCGCACGATACGCGCCTGTTCCGCGAAGGCGGCACCACTGCGGCGGAGCTGTTGCTGCTGGCCCCTGGCGCCGTGCAGATTTTCTATGGTGACGAATCATCACGTCCGTTCGGCCCCACCGGCTCGGACCCGCTACAGGGCACCCGTTCGCAGATGAACTGGCAGGATGTTAACGGCAAGGCGGCCCGCAGCGTCACTCACTGGCAGAAGATCGGTCAGTTCCGCGCTCGCCATCCGGCAATCGGCATGGGCAAACAGACAACGCTGTCGATGCCGCGTGGTTACGGGTTCGTGCGTGAGAGCGGTGAAGACAAAGTGATGGTCATCTGGGCCGGACAACAGCAGTAATACAGGAGTGGCTCCCTGCCCGGCGGGGAGCCATTCAGAACAAAACGCTAACAAAATAGCAATTTACAGGATAAAGATAAAAAGCCGTCTCCTCCCGCCGATTTGCACCACGCTAGCGCTGGCGTTATGGTTAGCCACTTTCCAGAACCACCGATAGACTATTCGCGATGACATTTTCCCTTTTCGGCGACAAATTCACCCGTCATTCAGGCATCACCCGCTTGATGGAAGACCTTAATGACGGTCTGCGCACGCCGGGCGCTATTATGCTGGGCGGCGGCAACCCCGCTCAGATCCCGGAAATGAATGACTACTTCCAGCAGCTGCTGTCCGACATGCTGGATAATGGCAAAGCCCTTGATGCGCTTTGTAATTATGATGGTCCGCAGGGCAAAAGTGAGCTACTGAACCTGCTGGCGAACATGCTGCGCGACGAGCTGGGCTGGGAGATCGAACCACAGAATATTGCGCTAACAAACGGCAGTCAGAGCGCATTTTTCTACTTATTTAATCTGTTTGCAGGCCGTCGGGCAGATGGCACCACGCGTAAGGTACTGTTCCCACTGACACCGGAATATATTGGTTACGCCGATGCCGGTCTGGAAGAGGATCTGTTCGTTGCCACCCGGCCGAACATCGAACTGCTGCCGGAAGGCCAGTTCAAGTACCACGTTGATTTTGAGCATCTGCAGGTGACGGAAGAGACCGGGATGATCTGCGTCTCGCGCCCCACCAACCCGACCGGCAACGTCATCACTGATGAAGAGCTGATCAAACTGGATGCGCTGGCGAATCAGCACGGGGTCCCGCTGGTGATTGATAACGCCTACGGCGTGCCGTTCCCGGGCATAATCTTCAGCAACGCCCGACCGCTGTGGAATCCGAACATCGTGCTGTGTATGAGCCTGTCCAAGCTGGGCCTGCCGGGCAGCCGCTGCGGGATTATCATCGCCAACGAGAAAATCATTACCGCCATCAGCAACATGAACGGCATTATCAGCCTCGCGCCCGGCGGTATCGGGCCGGCAATGATGTGTGAAATGATTAAACGTCAGGATCTGCTGCGCCTGTCAGAGACAGTGATCAAACCCTTCTATTACCAGCGGGTGCAGGAGACCATCGCCATTATTCGCCGCTATCTGCCGGAGGAGCGCTGCCTTATTCACAAACCGGAGGGGGCGATCTTCCTCTGGCTGTGGTTTAAGGATCTGCCGATCTCCACCGAGCTGCTGTATCAGCGGCTGAAAAAGCGCGGCGTGCTGATGGTGCCGGGGGATTACTTCTTCCCGGGTCTGGATAAGCCGTGGCCGCACACTCACCAGTGTATGCGCATGAACTATGTGCCAGACCCGCAAAAAATTGAGGCCGGGGTGAAAATTCTCGCCGAAGAGATTGAATTCGCCTGGCGCGAACAGGAAGCATAGCCTCTGACGCCACGGGCGGTTAACGCCCGTCAGCGTCCCCACTCACGCCAGCGCCAGCCGCTGGCGTTTTTGCGCACATAGCGCCTCCAGCTCCGCGGGAACCATCACCCGCAGCGCCTGCGTCGGGCAGGCGGCCACGCAGGCTGGTCCTTCAGCGCGGTGATGGCATAAATCGCATTTCAGCGCCTGCGCCTGCTCGTTCACTACCGTAACGGTCATCGCGCCGTACGGGCAGGCCACCATGCAACTTTTGCAGCCGATGCAGCGCCGCTGATCGACCCACCAGACGTCCTCCTCCAGACGAATCGCCCCCTGCGGGCAGACGCTGGCGCAGGGCGCATCCTCACACTGCCGACAGGCCGTCGCCGTTGATATCTCGCCGCTTTTCACCACCCGGATCCGCGGCGCGAAATGGCTTGTCGACAGCATGGACACATCCTGCGCCTGCTGGTGCGCCACCGCACAAGCCACTTCACAGGTACGACAGCCAATACACCGCTGGGCATTGGCAATAAGAAACTGGTTCATCCTCTGCTCCCTGGGGATAAAACCGCAGGGTGCCAGAATAGTCCCTGCCCGCGCTTTGATCCTGAATGGAATCAGCGCTGTTTTTAGTCACTAGCACAACTGATTTTTCATTACGCTGAATTAATGTGCTCCTTACAGTAGCGGCGCTTCCAGGCGGCAGGCGTGAGGCTGGTGTGCTTACGAAAGATCTTGCGAAAATAACCGACGTCATTAAAGCCACACTGACCCGCGACTTCGGTCAACGACAGTGAATCGCTGATCAACAGCTTTTCCGCCGCTCTGACCCGCTGACGATGGATCGCTTCGGTCAACGTCACGCGGAAAACGTGACGATACACGCGTCCTAAATAGTCCGCATTACAGTGCAGCTCTTTCGCCAGCGTCGAGGCTGAAACAGGCAAGTGGTAACGGGTATGGATGATCTGCTGCGCTTTCCAGGCCAGCGCAGCGCCGGGACTGTCGTCCGGTTTTTCGCTTGCCGCCGCAGCAATCTGCTGCAGTATCAGCAATAACAGGAGCTCCAGCGCCAGGCTGCGGTGAATATTCTCCTGTTCACGAAGAAACTGGCGAAACAGCGAAATAATGTATTGTGGATCGCTGACGCGGGTATGTTGCGGAACGTTAAGCAGCGCTGGCGGCAGAGACCGGACACTCTCCGTCAGTACTTCAAAATGCAGCCAATAAAATTTCAGGTCGGCGGGAAATTCCCCCACCCCAACATGAGAACGTTGGTAATGACTCCAACTTATTGATAGTGTTTTATGTTCAGATAATGCCCGATGACTTTGTCATGCAGCTCCACCGATTTTGAGAACGACAGCGACTTCCGTCCCAGCCGTGCCAGGTGCTGCCTCAGATTCAGGTTATGCCGCTCAATTCGCTGCGTATATCGCTTGCTGATTACGTGCAGCTTTCCCTTCAGGCGGGATTCATACAGCGGCCAGCCATCCGTCATCCATATCACCACGTCAAAGGGTGACAGCAGGCTCATAAGACGCCCCAGCGTCGCCATAGTGCGTTCACCGAATACGTGCGCAACAACCGTCTTCCGGAGCCTGTCATACGCGTAAAACAGCCAGCGCTGGCGCGATTTAGCCCCGACATAGCCCCACTGTTCGTCCATTTCCGCGCAGACGATGACGTCACTGCCCGGCTGTATGCGCGAGGTTACCGACTGCGGCCTGAGTTTTTTAAGTGACGTAAAATCGTGTTGAGGCCAACGCCCATAATGCGGGCGGTTGCCCGGCATCCAACGCCATTCATGGCCATATCAATGATTTTCTGGTGCGTACCGGGTTGAGAAGCGGTGTAAGTGAACTGCAGTTGCCATGTTTTACGGCAGTGAGAGCAGAGATAGCGCTGATGTCCGGCAGTGCTTTTGCCGTTACGCACCACCCCGTCAGTAGCTGAACAGGAGGGACAGCTGATAGAAACAGAAGCCACTGGAGCACCTCAAAAACACCATCATACACTAAATCAGTAAGTTGGCACCATTACCAATTGATGGCTACAGATTCTCTTTTGAGAAAGCCAGTGACTTGCTGAATATTCAGAGGCGCATATGACTTTCACTGGTCTACTTTCATTTTTATTAACCAGATATTTGGCGTCTTGGATCGGATAAAGTCTATCGTCCTTGTATATTGGGCTGGTGGAAACAACTTCCGCCATCATATTTAACGGCCCAGCGTGCAGTTTAAGCAGGTATATATCTTTTTTTACCATATATATAACATCGCAAACTATCCATTCCATAGAATCACTCCAGATAAAATGACAACTAAGAATTGACCAACAGAATGTTCCTGTAAAGGTCATGTATGGGTCCACCACATATTGCAATTTTTACTCTCACGTAAAATATAGTCCACTGGCGTCATCAGTTCGAGTGATTTATGTGGCCTTTTGCTGTTATACAGCACCAGATATTCAGCCATTCTTTGATTAAACAAATTCAGGTCCTCAAAAAGCAACAATTCATTGAATTCAATAAATTGTTCTCTAAGTGTCCGGTTAAATCGCTCACAGGTCGCATTCATTTTCGGTGTGTACGGATAGGTCCAGATGTGTTTAATCGAGGCTTCCTGTAGCGTTTTATCAAAGTTACCGAGGAACTCCTTACCGTTGTCAGTGACAACTTGTCTGATAGCGACAGGAAAGAGCTTTGTGGCCTTGCTGAAGAAATGGCTGGTGATATCGCTGTTGAGTGAAGGAACTGCCAGGGCGAGCGCGTAGTCGCTGTGCTCGTCGATCATGGTAATGATATAGCGGCGCAGATCGCCCATTCTGAGTTCAATCGCGTCCATCCCTATGAGTTCGCCTGTTTTTACCGGGCGGTACTGTTTCGGCCT
>OIZL01001645.1_pt1 | contig 11546 bp, 9 predicted proteins | sample 1588541 | NCBI WGS metagenome assembly OIZL01 (sample SAMN03283285) | human gut metagenome | biome: human-associated habitat; material: feces | host: Homo sapiens | place: Peru | collected 2012 | reverse complement strand
AGTAGTTCATCATGGAGAACATACCCTTCTTCATCTCGCCGCCGTACCAGGTGTTGAGAATGACCTGCTCACGGCTGGTGATGTTGAAGACGACTGCTGTCTCGCTGTTGAGACCGAGTTCCTTGTAGTTCTCGACTTTTGCCTTGGAAGCGCAGTAGATGGTGAAGTTAGGCTCAAAGTTAGCAAGCTCTTCCTCGGTGGGCTGGATGAACATATTCTTTACGAAGTGTGCCTGCCATGCAACCTCCATGATGAAGCGGATAGCCATGCGGGTGTCCTTGTTCGCGCCGCAGAAAGCGTCCATGACATACAGCTTCTTGCCGGACAGCTCTTTTACCGCCAGCTCCTTGACGGCCTTCCAGCACTCCTGAGAGGCGGGGTGGTTGTCGTTCTTGTACTCGTCGGAGGTCCACCACACGGTGTCCTTGGAGTTCTCGTCAACAACGATGAACTTATCCTTGGGGGAACGGCCGGTGTAGATACCGGTCATAACGTTGACGGCGTCAAGCTCAGTCAGAGTGCCCTTCTCGTAGCCTTTGAGAGAGGGATCCATTTCATCTTTGAAAAGCTCCTCATAAGAGGGGTTGTGGATGATCTGAGTGGTGCCGGTGATACCGTACTTGGTAAGGTCGATAGTAGACATATTCGTCGTTCCTTTCTGAAAAAATGTTATTTTTTACATAGAAAAGCATAATGCGGCAGGAAAAGCAAATTTTCCCGCATTTTGTTGTATACCAATTATATAACGTGCGGAATCAATGTCAATCCCTTAAAACAACTTTGTTATTTTTCTCACTTTTATACAAAACCACCCCTGCGCATTGAATATGAGTTAATGTTGAAACTGTGCAAAATTACAACACCGCGTTGGGAAAAACTGTGCATATTATCGACGGCGGAACGCAGAGGAACGCCGTGGTTTCGGCGGCGCTATATTTAACATTTCGTTTGCTTGAAAAGCGCGGTGAGATGTAGTACAATAACCATGACTATACCTGCATTGAGCAGCTTAAAAGGCGGACTATGGCAAAGATAAGAAAAAACAGAACAGGCGGCATTGAGCGCAGGCGGGACTTTGCGAGGAGTCTCTGCTTTCTTGCGCCCAGTTTTCTGGGCGTGGCGGTGTTTTTCATCGTGCCGTTCTGCGTCGTTGTGTACTATTCACTTATAGACGGGGTCGGTTCGAGAAACTTTGTGCTTCTGGACAATTTCATTAAGCTTTTCAACAACTCCGCGTTCATCCTTGCGGCGAAGAACACGCTGCATTTTTCTGCGATAGCGGTGCCGCTTGCCGTGGTGCTGTCGATCATACTGGCGCTGATGCTTGAAGCGCGCATCCCCGGAAAATCGCAGTTCCGCACGTTCTTTTTAAGCCCGATGATGGTGCCTGTGGCATCGGTCGTGCTTATCTGGCAGGTGCTTTTTAATTACAATGGTACGGTCAACGAGTTTCTGCTGCTTTTCGGTGCGGACAAGATAGACTGGTTGCAATCGGAATACAGTCAGGTCGTTGTAATAATCCTGTTCCTGTGGAAAAACCTCGGGTATTTTATGATTCTGTTCATGGCGGCGCTTGCCAACATCCCTAAGGAGCTGCTGGAGGTCGCGGACGTTGAGGGTGCAAGCGAGCTGTATAAGTTCTTTTCGATAAAGCTGCGCTATCTTTCGCCGACGGTGCTTTTCGTCACGATCCTTTCGCTCATAAACTCATTCAAGGTCTTCCGCGAGGTGTATCTGCTGACGGGGGATTACCCGTATGAAACGCTGTATATGCTCCAGCACTTCATGAACAATACCTTCAACTCCCTTGATTATCAGAAGCTGTCCGCCGCCGCTGTCGTTATGGCACTCGTCATGGTGGTCATCATCGCGCTGCTGTTCAAGGCGGAGGACTGGTTCGGAAAGGACGTGGAGGGATGAAGAAGAAACATTATTTCTCCAGAGGCGTCATGTTTATACTCTGCGTTATATTCGCAGTGATTTTCCTGCTGCCGACGGTGCTGACGATCACGAACTCCTTTATGTCGGAGTCGGAGATAAAGTCAAATTACGGTATGATTTTCTCCACCACGAGCGGCGGTTATGTATCAAAAACCGTAAATCTCAAGTTCATTCCCGATAAGGTCACGTTTTCGCAGTACATAAACGGGCTTGTGAAATCGCCCGACTATCTGCTGAAATTCTGGAACAGCGTCTTTCTCGTTGTGCCTATTGTGATTTTGCAGGTGGGCATTGCATCCGTCGCGGCGTACAGCTTCACACGCTGGCGCGGAAAGATAAGAAGCGGCATATTCTTTTTCTATGTCATTCTGATGCTCATGCCCTATCAGGTGACGCTTGTGCCGAACTACCTTGTCTCAAAGTGGCTTGGCATACTCAATACCCGCTGGGCGATAATCCTGCCCGGAATGTTCGCCCCGTTTTCGGTGTTTCTGCTGACAAAATTCATGCGCCGCATACCGTATGCGCTCATTGAGGCGGCAAAGATAGACGGCGCGGGCGAGTGGGAGATTTTTACAAAGATATGCATCCCGCAGTGCCGCTCGGCGCTGTATTCGATAACAATACTCGTTTTTATCGACTATTGGAACATGGTCGAGCAGCCGCTGATCCTGCTTGAGAATGCCGACGCCCAGCCGCTCTCGGTGTTCCTCTCGTCGATAAACTCCGGCGAGATAGGTCTTGCCTTTGCAATGGCGACCGTTTATATGATACCGACTCTGCTTATCTTCCTCCACGGCGAGGAATATCTTGTAGAAGGCATTGCCAATTCCGGCAGCGTCAAGGGCTGAGACAGCGTTCCCCCAAAGAACCGTCATGCGATAAGCAATTTGAAGCAGCAAGATGCATGATATTTAAAAACAATAAACAGGATCAAATGACCCCTCAGTCATCCTTGAGGATGACAGCTCCCCTTTCAGAGGAGCCATGAGAGCAAACAGTTGAGAGGTATACCGACATGGAAACAGAAGTCAAGAACAGAACATGGGTAAAGGACGCCGCGATAGTGTTTCTTGCGGTGCTGCTTGTGCTGACGTTTTTCTCGCACACTATACTCAACGCGTCGCTGACCGAGGTCGCAACGCAGGAGGTAAAGTCCGGCACTATCACCGCCAAGGTGCGCGGTACAGGCAAGGTGGTCGCCAACGGCAGCAATAAAATCAAGGCAAAAGGCACCGTGACGATAGCCAAGGTCATGGTAAAGACCGGCGCGGAGGTCAAGACGGGGGATATCCTCTTTGTACTCGGCGCGGGCGACAGCGCGGAGCTTGAGGCGGCGAAGAATACCCTTTATGACCTTGAAGCGAGCTATAACGCCGCCGTTGCGGCTCTGCCGGTAAGCGACGGCTTTGCAAACGAACAGGCGGATATAAAAGCCAGAGAAAGAGACATCGAAGCGGCGCAGGCAAGATTTGAAGCCGCCGAAGCGGCTCTGAAAGCCAATCCGATAAAAGATCAGAAGGAATTGGAGGAGCTGGTTGCAAAAAGGGACGCGTTGGAAAACGAAATAAATACGCTCCAGAAAGAACTCGACGAATACACAAAAGAACTTGATACAAAAAAAGGAACCCTTGATGACGCAATGACAAGACTGAATTATCTGAGGTCATTGCTTAATTCGCTGAAATCAAGCGGAGGAGAAACGGGTTCGGCAGCGGGCGGAGCTTCCGGGTCAACGGCAGATGATACGCCGGCCGGAACGGCAGGAACAGCCGAAACGGGAGCTGCAACCGAAACGGCAGAGAACTATACGCCGTCAACGGGGGATACATCAATAGAGGAGCTTGAAAAGCAGGTGAAAGAGGCGGAAGCCGAAGTTACCCGCCTTTCAGCCGAGTATGCAGAGCTTCTTAATAAAAATAACGAAGAAATCAATAAGAAAAAATCAGAAATATATTCAAAGCAAAGCGAACTGACCATTGTTGAAAACCAAATCAAAGCATGGACGGGTTATAATACCAGCTACACGGAATACGTGGAAGCAAAAAACGCGCTGGCAAATGCAAAAGATGCTTACACAGCCGCACAGGCCAAGCTTGCTTACTCCATGGCGCTTGCGGGGCAGAGCGCAAAATCCGCCTATGTTGCCGTCCAGACCGCAGCCGATAAGATCGAACGGCAGAAGGAAAAGATCAAGGAGCTTTCCGGCGAGGGCGACAACAACGTTATCGAGGCGAAGACGGCGGGAACCGTGACGGAGATAAACTGCGCTTCCGGCGATACGGTTGCCAAGGACGATATCCTCGCGGTCATTGAGGTCGCCGACATGGGCTACACCGTCAGCTTCTCCGTGACGAACGAGCAGGCGCGCCGCCTGAGAGTCGGCGATGAGGCGACGATAAGCAATTTCTATTGGGGCAACGAGATAAAGGCAACGCTCAAATCCATTGCGACCGACAAGGAAAATCCCCAGAACAAGAAGGTGCTCACCTTTGACCTTGAGGGCAATGTCACCGCCGGGGCGGAGCTTACCATTTCCGTCGGTCAGAAGAGCGCAAACTATGACCTTGTTGTGCCGAACAGCGCTATTCGCAGCGACAAGAACGGCAAATTCGTCCTTGCCGTCGAGGCGAAGAATTCTCCCCTCGGCAACAGGTATATGGCAAAGCGCGTCAAGGTCGATGTTCTGGCGGAAGACGATACCAACTCCGCCGTGACGGCAGAGCTTGAATCGGGCGATTTCGTGATAACAACATCCTCCGCGCCTATAAAGAGCGGGGAGCAGGTTCGCCTTGCGGACAGCCAATAAAGGACTTCACCGCACTGTGCGGAGAAGTCCCGGACTTTACCGCGCAATGCAGAACTTTACCGCGCAATATGCCTGCGGTTTCTGAAAATCCGTGCCGCTGCACCGGCAGAAGCGACGGATAAACGACAAAAGACGGTAGATGAAATGGAAAAGACCGACAGCAAAAAGTCTTTAATACTGAAGGATGCCGCGATCGTGCTGCTTGTCGCGCTTATGGTGCTCACGTTCATGTCAAATTCGCTCATGAGCCACTTTCTGCCGCAAGTGGAGGTCAGCACGGTAGGAAGCGGTACGCTCTCCGCCGCGATAAGGGGGACGGGCAGGGTCACATCCGCAGGCAGCGCGCAGATAAACTCACCCGCCGCGAGGACGGTCAAAACCGTCGAGGTAAAGGAGGGGCAGAGACTTAAAAAGGGCGATCTGCTCTTCACCTTTGAGCATGTGCAGGACGGCGAGGTCGAAGCGGAGCTTGAAATACTTGATCAGCTTTTTGCCGAATACAACAACTACGCCTGCCAGACGCCATGGCTCACTGACTTTACCGATAAGCTCTGGGATGTCACGGTCAACGGCATTACCGAGCATATCCCGATGAGCAAGCTTGAGTATTATATGGGCGTTTCCCAGCAGCAGATGAACGCCGTGCCGTACATAGACGCTTCTGAGGCCGACGTTTTCTCGGCAAATTACAGCGAAGTAAAAGCAACATACGATTTTGCAAAGAAAAAAATCGCAGAGACGCGCCTGTATGAAACAAACGCGATAACTGCGATCAACAGCACCCTTGAATATACCGCGAAGAGGATCGCCGAGCAGCAGGAGCTTATAAAGGAAATGCGCGGCGAGACCGGCGCGGGCAACGTCTTTGCCCCATATGACTGCACCGTGACGCACATAAGCTGCAAGACCGGAGACACGGTCGAAAAAAATCAGGAGCTGTGCGTTGTCGAAACCGACAGCAGCGCGCATACGCTGAGCTTTGCCGTCGCGCCTGAGCTTGCCGAACGGCTGACCGTCGGCGATACTGCGCAGACCGGTACGGGATATATGGACAGCGGCGTTACAGCAAAGCTCAAGAGCATAAAGACGGCGGATAACGGCAAGCTGCTTACGTTTGATCTTGAGGGAAAGGTCTTTTCGGGCGACGAGCTGACACTTGTTCTGGGAAAAGAGAGTGCGGAATTTGATCTTGTCGTGCCTGCCACCGCGATACATACCGATTCCTCCGGCACGTATGTGCTTGCGGTCGAGGCGATGAGCAACCGCCTCGGTTCGCAGTATGCGGCGCGGCGTGCGGCGGTGGAGATACTTGCCGCGGATGATTTCAGCTGCGCCGTGCGCGGTAGGATAAACAGCGGCGATTGGGTGGTCGTCAGGACGGACTCTCCGATAGCCGACGGCGATCAGGTGAAAATAATTTCGGACGGCGCACAGCAGTAATACGGTGTGCGTCCGGCTTTACCCGACGGGTCGGGTTTCAGTATAATTTCAGGGCAGGAGCCTTCGCATGAAGAAAAAAATACCAAAAAAAAGAATAATATACGCGGTTGTATTTGCTGTTCTTCTGCTGGCTGCCGTAAGCTGCTATGCCGCAGTGAGGAGCATTTCCGGTATGCTCCTCACCCAGCAGGAGGCGAAGCGCTGGCAGGGCGGCAGCGACACGCCGTATGCCCAGATAAGCTGCTTCCTCCCTGTTGACCAGAAGATAGATACCGCAAAGGTGAATGCCTTCCGTCAGGTTATGATGAAGAAGTTCCAGGAGGCGTCGCTTGACATACACTCAGGCGAGCAGCTCTATGTGGACGCGTGGAGCACTGCCGGAAAGCTGAGCGTATCGAGCGCACTCGGCAAGGGCGATGTGTACGCCTATGCCGTCGGGGGCGATTTTTTCCTGTTCCATCCGCTGAGGCTCAGAAACGGAAGCTATATAAGCGGCAGCGATCTCATGAAGGACAGAGCGGTGCTTGATGAAGAAACGGCATGGCTCCTGTTCGGCTCCGACAACGTGCAGGGCATGAGCTTCAAAATAAACGGGCAGAACTTTATCGTCGCCGGAGTTATCGAACGCGAGGATGATTTTGCCACAAAAAAGGCGTATACCGACGGCCTTGGCATATTCATATCCTACGACGCCTATCTTGAGCTTGAAAAGGACGCGGGCATAACCTGCTATGAGGTCGTCATGCCGGAGCCGGTCAAGGGCTTTGCGCAGAGCGTTACGAATGACAAGTTCCCGATAGGCCGCGGCGAGATAGTGAACAATACGACCCGCTTTTCCTTCAACAGGCTTGTGAAGATAGCGAGGCAGTACGGTCAAAGGTCGATGCAGAATAAAGGCGTGATGTACCCGTACTGGGAGAACGCCGCCAGATACGCCGAGGATATCGCGGCGCTGCTCACCGCACTTTGCATGGCGTTTTTGCTGCTGCCGTCGATAACGGTGCTTGTCGTTGTGATAAGGTGGCTCGTCTACGGCAAGAGAAAGCTTGAAGATGAGCTTCTCCCGCAGTTCGTGGAGAACACGGAGGAGGCCATCCGCGCCCGCCAATATGCACATCTCCAGAAAAAAGAAAAGAAACAGACCCGATAAACTACGGGCGCGGTCTTTCCGTGAGGTTGACCGCGCCCGTGGTTTTTGCGTCAATCGGATTTCAGGATGAAGAAGTCGGGACCTTTTGTCTCGAACAGGATCAGCGACAGACCGAGAAGAAGGTCGGTAAGCGCGGAGGGATCGTCAAGGGAAACGGAGAAATCCTCTTCTATCCTGCGGATACGGTACAGCACCGTGTTGCGGTGGGTAAAGAGCATATCGCAGGTCTTTTGAAGCGACCGCCCGCACGTAAGATAATAATACAGCGTTTCGCAGTATTGCGTACCCTTTTTGCGGTCATGCGCGGCAAGAGCGCGCAGCTCATGTGCGATAAGATCGCGGCGGTTCTCAACGTTTTTAAGCAGCAGCGCCGTGCGAAGCTGAGCAGCCGTGCATACACGGCCGCTGTGAAAGCGCGGGTCCGTCATAAGCTCAAGCGCTTCATGCGCCGTCCGGTAGAGCGCCGGAAGCCCGTACAGATCATCAAGCTCCTCCGATATGACCACTTTCAGCCGAAACTCCTCCGTCAAGCCGGAAAAGGCGGAAAGATCGCTGCTCCCGTGCAGAAAAAGCAGCACGTCGCCGCGGTAAAGAAACGGGTGCGAATCGGGGAAAAGACGCTCAAGCTCATCTTTGAGATGCAGCATGCCGAGATAAAAGCTGTGATATGCCGTCAGGTCAATGAGCGCAAAGCCGGTGGGGTGAAAATCCGCAAGATAGGTGTTTGACAGCTGAAGCTGAAAATACGGAGCGGATGGGAAGCCGCCGTCAAGCAGATGTATAAGTATTTCCTCGGCCGTTTCGAACGGCTTGTCCTGACGGCTTGCCTCAATGAACAGCTGCTTGGCGAGAATTTGCTCCACCGTCTGCCATATCTCTGCGGGAACGTCCCGCAGATGCCCGTCGGTGTCCACGCATATAAGATATCCCAGCCTGACGCCCGCGCTTATAAGCGGCGCGAAACGGCGGCGGAAACTGCTCCCCTCAAGATTTACAAAGTCCGCCGCACCCGCGCTGAGCGCCTTGCTGCGGCTGATAACGGCGCTTGCCTCATATGTGATCTCTCCGCGCTTCACGGCATCCTGAAAAAGCGCGTCGGAGAAGCCGAGCGGGCGGTAATGCGCCGCGATATGAAACGCATCGTCCAGCACAAGCAGCGGACATTCCAGAAGCGCGCCTGTATCGGCGGCGAGAGCTTTCAGATCGTCCTGAGAAAAAAATTCCGAAAGCAGCGCCTTTGCGCCGTCGGACTCCCAACGTGAGCTTGCCATTGTTCTTGCTCCTTCCTCTTAAACACAACTTGTGCGTTCAGCACAATCGAATGCAGCTTTATTGTACTACCGGCTTATTGATATTTCAAGCAAAATGAGTAAAATCATAATCGCAAGGAGGGAAAAGAGAAAAGAAAGCAGCGGAAAGAGAAGATGCAATGATGGGAAAGAAAAATTGAGCGACAGCAAGCGCCCTGCGGAAATTGAAATCAAGATGCAAGGCTTTTGATATAGACAGCACAAATCAGGATGTGCAAATAAAAAATCAGTTAATAAAATGCTTGGAGGCGTTAGTTATGGTACCTACTATTTATGGTGAAAATATGTTTGATGATTTCTTTGGCGACAACTTCTTCGGCGGTCACAATCCGCTGTTCGGCAAACACTCAAGGAATCTTATGAAAACGGATATCCGCGAGACGGACGATGCAAAGGCATACAGATTTGCCGTTGAACTGCCCGGCTTCAAGAAGGAAGAGATCAGCCTCGACATCAAGGACGGCTACCTTACCGTCAGCGCCGAGAAGGGTCTTGACAAGGATGAAGAGGACAAGAGCGGCAGACTTCTCCGTCAGGAGCGTTACGCCGGGGCTTGCTCCCGCAGCTTCTTTGTCGGCGAGGTAAAGCCGGAGGATGTAAAGGCAAAGTATGAATCCGGCGTGCTGACCGTCATTGTCCCGAAGGAGGACGTAAAGAAGACCCCGACCGCCAGCAAGATCGCGATCGAATAAGCCGCGAGCAAATCGAATAAAGTTCAAACAAAGAGCCGCCTGCTGAAAATGCAGGCGGCTCTTTCAGCTTATCAGAAAAGTCCTTACAGGACTTTTCTGACAGTTCTCTGTTCTTATTCTGCGCTTTCCACAAGCGCGGCAAGCGCGGGCGCGGCGGCGGCGCCGAAAAGCCTCACGGCGGTCAGCGCCTCCTGGAGCGTGTTGCCGTCGCTGCCCACCTCAAGTATGAGCGAGCCGGGGGTTAGATGCTGATTATATCTCTGCGGCACGAGCATGACGGGACGCATGAGCGTAGGATGCGTCCCGCTCACGGCCTTCTGGAGATACATCGCAAGGGAAAGATTCTGCCGCCAATTGTCGTGCGCAAGCCCGCTTTCGTCCGTTCCCACAAGCAGCATGACCTGACTTGCACAGCTTTCATCGCCCTCTGCCAGCGTTTTATATATTACTCCGTTTTCGCCGAGGGAATCGCGGTGGATGTCTATTACTATTCTGATGTCGGGGTTTTGGGCAAGGTGCTGCGCTACTGCCTGTCCGGAGCGCGTATATGAGCCGGTGTAGCTCGGATAGTCGTATATCCCCCTGTCGTGCAGAACGTTAAGCCCCGCTGCCGTGAGTATTTCCGTCAGCTCATCTCCGATGCGCACGACATTATAGTTTGTGTCCTCCGTCCGGCTTACGTCGCTTGCCTCATAAGTGTCTATCCCTGCGGGCGTGTATGCCTCGCTTGAATGGGTATGTATTATAAGTATCTGCACCGTGCCGGGCTTGAGCCGGATGTCCGTCCCGTCACGTATAAGCTGACCCATATTTATCTGATATGAGGTCTGATTTTTTATGGTCAGCCCGCCCTCTATTGTTGTGGGGATTATCATGCCGCCAGACGCGGGTATCGGCTCGGGAGACGGCTGCGGCGGCGCGGAAGGCTCCTGCCGAGCGGCGCTTCCGGAATATATCACCGGCTGAAGCACCGGTATTTTCTGCGCGCCGGAGCTGAACCAATCACAGCTTTCGCCGTTGACGCGCACGTTTTCCATCCTCATGCTTTCTCTGCGTTCGCTTATATACGCCTTTGCCTGACGGCACAGCGGCGACATTGAAAAGATATACATGCTCATCATGATTATTGCCGAAGAAACGATCCTGCGTGAAAGGAACATAGTAATCTCACCACCTGTGAAAAATACTATGTCTGCGCCGCGCCGTTTATTCATATGGCGGCTCGCTGCGCCGCGCCGCATTTTTTATTTACCGCCGCTATGTATAATTTAATCCTCCCGAGGCAAAAATAGGATTGCAATCCAATATATACGGAGGTTTTGATTATGAACAACAGCAGCTCCGGCAGGAAGCTGGAGAGATTTTTTACGGGTAAGGGCTTTTACATAGTCCTTTTCCTGTGCGCCGCTGTAATCGGTGTATCCGCATGGATGATGACGGCAGGAAATGTGACTATGTCAGATGAGCATACCCAGATAAACAATTCGGATTTCGGCAGCGCACGGACAGAGACTATCATTGTTCCCGCCGCACAGGAGCCTGCTCCCGCCATGGACTATGACGGGCTGCTGCTTCCCGAGCCGGAGCAGGAAGAGACCGCGCCTGCCGCAGAGATCGAGGACGAGCCTGCCGAAGAGGTCTGGACGGAGAGTGCGGAAATGCCTATGGCGCCCGAATATGTGTGGCCTGTCAGCGGCGATATCGACCGCGCATACCATACCAACCAGCTGCGCTATGACGCGACAATGGCGGATTGGCGCATCCACGACGGCATTGACATTGCCGCGCCCATCGGCACAAGCGTCTGCGCCTGCCGCGCCGGTAGAGTGGAAAGCATAGTCAGCGACGATCTGTACGGCACTACCCTCACAATCGACCACGGCGACGGTACGAGAGCCGTATACGCAAATCTTGCGGATATCACCGCCGTGAATGTTGACGATTATGTTCAGGGCGGGGATGTTCTCGGCGCTGTCGGCAGCACCGCGATATGCGAATCCGCGCAGGAAGCGCATCTGCATTTTGCCATGAGCATCAACGGCGAAAGCGCCGACCCTCTTGCGTTCCTCAACGCGTAAATATAAAAGTCTCGGTGTCAATAGTTGGGGCAGTGCAAATCATATAACAAAAATGGATGCAGCGACTTCCGCTGTGCACTTGTCAAGTAAAAGTAGACACTAAAAAGCGAATAACTACAGGAAGCC
>OIZL01001644.1_pt1 | contig 11551 bp, 10 predicted proteins | sample 1588541 | NCBI WGS metagenome assembly OIZL01 (sample SAMN03283285) | human gut metagenome | biome: human-associated habitat; material: feces | host: Homo sapiens | place: Peru | collected 2012 | reverse complement strand
TCGGGTTAGCCCTACAAATCATGTGCAGTTACATCACTTTCCCACTTTACGCTCTAATAACACAGGTAATCGACCAATCAACCAACATTTTCATTAATAATTTTCTCTTTGTTCATATTAAACCTCAATTAATTTCATGCAAGTAAGTTCATTATCAATTTTCTTTACATGAAGTTTTCTTAATTTCCTTTCCATAGATTTTTGAACTTCACAAAAATACATAATGCCATTATTATTTTTTATAGCCTGTTCACTATTTAAAAGTGCATCTATTCCACTTTCATCAATATCATTAAGATTATATAAATTATATACTAAATATTTTATTTTATGTTTTAATATTACAGGTATTAAATAATTATTTATTTTATATGTAGATGATCTATTTAAATTACCATCAAGCCTTATAAATAATATTCCTTTATTATATTCTAAATTCATTTTAAGCATAATGCCCTCTTTTCTATATATAATAAAGCACACTTTTTAAACTTTTTAAACAACTTCGACAAAACTTGTCAAAACCTTTTTTTTAAATGCAATTTTAAGCATACAATTTGACATTTTTCGACAAAAAGAAAATAATAAATTAAATATAAAAAACTTTAACCAATTGTATGATTAAAGTTTTTTATTTTATTTAAACAAATTTTTTATTTTTGTCCATAGTGATGTTTTTGTTTTCTTACTTTTATTTAAAGAAGTTTTTTCTTCCTTTTTTTGACCATCTACTACCATAATAAACTTAGTTTCATCATTACTGCTTATGGATTTATCTTCAATGGTTTTATATTCTTTTGCAAGCTTATTAAGTTCATTTAATCTAATTTCGTATTCTTTTACATTATTATTTACAATTTTAGATATTTCACTTATACCTTCATTATTATATTTAGTTATGCCTTCATTTAAAATTAAGGCACCATTATCAAGTTTTGATATAGCATTTAATAGTTCATTTAAGGATTTTTTAGTATTTTCTAATGCAGAGTTTTTAACTTCATTTGCCACTGTAGTTGCTACACTTTCAGAAACATTTCCAGCAACATTTTTAGCAACATAAGTAGAAATATTTGTACTTACATCTTTTGCAGATACCTCACTTGCATTAACCACTATACCAAGTATAGTTAAAGTATCTTTATGAGTATAAGCAAATACTTTTTCTTCATCAGTAAGTTCTATATTATTTTGCATTTTAGTCATTATAGTTAAATAAGTATTTGCATTACCCACTTCATTAATTGAGGTTAAATAATTTAAAATAGCCTTTTTAACAGAGTTTGTAACAATAGTATTTACATTTTCATCCTTTGAACCTATTACATTACCATTTTCATCAGTAATAATATTTTCTTTCATTTGATTTAATGTACTATTTATAGCAGTTTCTTTAATATAGGAAACTTCACTACTTGTAAGGGCATCTGAAGAACTATTTAAAGCAGAAAGTGAAGTATTTAAAGTATTTTTTAATAATGTTAAACCATCACTAAGTTTTTTTGAACCTTCGTTTATTTTATCGATTCCCTCTTGAAGATCACCTACTTTATCATAGATAGTACTTATTTTAGAAAGATTAAAGTTTCCATCACTTATAAGTTTATTTGAAACAATATTATACATTGTTGGAACCTCGAATTTAGTGGTATCATAAGTAATAACTAAACTATCTAAATTAATTTCATTTATATTAAGGCTTTCTCTAAGTCCTGGAATTGAAAGACCCACAATTACATCTTTATTACCATTTGATATAGTTTTACCATTATTTATTGTTACATTTTTGTTATAAGTACTATCTAGCATGGCACCATACATAATCATAAATGGTGTATAAATATTTGCACTTTTTCCATTAACATTAATAGCTTTTTTTGAACTATTTTTATAATTAATAGTAATTTCTACTTTACCACTTTTACCTAAAATATCTTTAGCACTTTCTTTTTTACCATTTAATTTATAAGTTATATTCATAGAAATTGGTAAGTTTTTTTGATATTTACCTTCATAATAAATATCATTTCCATTACTCATCCAAGTTAAATTATTTTTAGCAAGTGTATAAGTTTCATTACCATTTTTATTTATAATATTTTCTAAAGTAGAATAATCTATAATTTCATTTTTACCTTCATTATTTTTAAGTATTTCTGAAACTATGATATTTTTAGTTTCACCATTATTATTTAAATGTGCATAAACTGTTTCATCTTTAGTAAGAGCATTTGCATTTAAAGGTAAACTAATTAGTAAACTTAAAAGTGCTGCACTTACTATTTTTTTATTTTTAATATTTTTCATATTATCAATTCCTTTCTTTCTAAATATTAATTTATCAAATGTAAGAAGTACTGTTGGAAGTGCTAAAATTACAACAGCCATACTTATAAGGGCTCCCCTTGAAATTAACGTACAAAGTGATGAGATCATCTCAAGTTTAGAGTAAATGCCAACGCCAAATGTTGCAGCAAAGAAGCATAAACCACTTATAAGAATTGAGGATGTGCAGTAGTTAAGAGATATTTCCATAGCCTTATTCTTATCCATATTTTTTCTTTTTTCTTTATAAGTTGTAGTTAAAAGTATAGCATAATCAATTGTTGCACCAAGCTGTATAGTACCAAGTACAATCGGAGCAACAAATGGAAGTGTAATACCACCAAAGTATGCAATACTCATATTTATAAATATAGCAGCTTCAATTGAAATAATTAGTAAAAGTGGAAGAACAAATGCTTTTAAACAAATAACTAATATTATAAATACACATATTATGCTTGAATAATTAACATTATTAAAATCGGTATCGCTTATTTTTATTAAATCTTTCATAAGTGGACCTTCACCCGCAACTATAGCAGTTTTATCATATTTTTTAACAATATCATTTACTAATGTAATTTGATTATTTATTTCATCACTTGCAACTTCATAGATGCTGTTTACAAGTACCATTTGATATTTACCACTTTTAAAAATTTTAAGAAGTTCATCTGGAATAACATTTTCAGATAATCCTAACTTTTCAAATTCAGAAAGTGATAAAGCAAAATCAATACCTGGGATATTTTTAATCTCTTTAATCATATTTGTAACATCACTTGTTTTAACATTACTATCTAATATAATCATTTCAGGACTTACAATATTAAATTTATCTTTTAACTCTTTATTTGCACTAATACTTTCAAGCGTTTCTGGAAGAGTTTTATCCATTTTATAATAAACATCTATTTTAGAATATGCTAGATAAGCTGGTATAATTAAAAGTACAAATATAATAAATATTACTTTATAACTTTTAACTATAAAATGATTTAATTTATCAAATACTAAATTTATTTTTTTATGTTTAGTTTTTTCTATATATTTATCAAATGTAAGAATGAGTGCTGGAAATAAAAGTAGTGTTGAAATAAGACCAATTAATACACCTTTTGCCATTACAATACCTAGGTCTTTTCCAAGTGTTAAACTCATAGTGCATAGTACTAAGAAACCTGCAATTGTTGTTAAACTACTACCAATAACAGAGGTAAATGTTTCTTCGATAGCACTAGACATTGCTTCTTCTTTAGATTTATATAATGCTTTTTTCTTTTCAAAACAATTATATAAGAATATTGAAAAGTCCGTTGTTACACCAAGTTGAAGTACTGCAACAAGTGCTTTTGTTATATAAGAAATTTCCCCTAAAAAGATATTTGTTCCCATATTTATAAGTATTGCTATTCCAATATTTGCGAGAAGTAAAACTGGAACTAAATATGAATCAAGTGATAACTCAAGTACTAAAGCACATAATATTACTGCAATAATAATATAAATAACTATTTCTTCTTTAGATAAATTCATTGTATCAAGTACCATTGAACTCATTCCGCCAAGTTTTATTTTTTCACTTGTAAGATTTCTAATTTCTTTAACTGCATTTATGGTTTCTTCAGAGGAAGTACCACCAGAAAAAGTAATTAAGAAAATATCTTCATCATCACTATGTAAATATTTTGTAACACTTTCAGGAAACATATCAATAGGAATTACACCTACTGCATCATAAAGAGATACAACCTTATTAACTCCTTTCACATTTTTAATTTTATCCTCAATATTCATTATTTCTTTTGAGGACATATTTTTTGCTACTGCAATAGAATATGAACCCATTTCAAAATCATCAGTTAATATATTTTGACCTTTAATAGTTTCTATATCCTCAGGTAAATAAACTAAAATATCATAATTTACTTTAGTTAAATTCATACCTATAAATGATAAAACCATTAAAATGCCTGTTATTATTAAAATTAGATTTTTATGTTTACATATTTTATTTGCAAACTTTTTCATATGTATCTTTCCTTTCACACAAAACATTTTATTACAATAGTTATAAAAATAACACATACATATACTTAAGATTGTACGTTAAACAACAATTTATTATATTATGTATATTTTTAGCCAACATTTTGTTATTTATCTTTTATTTTGATTAATAAAATGATATACTTTAGTTGGTGAGAAAAATGGAAAAGAAAAAAGATTTAAGAGTTATTAAAACTAAAAAAATGATATATACCGCTTTAGTGGAACTTATGAAAGAAAAAACATTCGAAGAAATTAAAGTATCTGATATATGTGAAAAAGCTTTAATTAATAGATCTACATTTTATGCTCATTACGAAGATAAATATGAACTTTTAATTGATTTTATTAAAGATTTAAAAGATGAATTTTCACAAAAACTAGAAAATAATAAAGCCCTAAATATAAAGGAATATTATCTTGAATTAATTAAAATATTTTTAAATCATGTTGAGGATAAAAAAGATATATACTCCTCGATTATGATTCATAATAGAAATAGTATAATGATGGATATTTTACTAAGTGCAATTAATGATGATATTTTAAAAAGAATTAGTAAAGAAAAATTTAGTGATGGAATTCCTGCCGAAATTATTGCAAAATTTTATGTAGGTGGAGTTTTAAATCTAGGATTTGAATACTTAAATTCTAATGGTAAATATTCTAAAGATGATATTATCTCTTATATTGATAAACTTATTAAAGATGAAAAATAAAAATGCTACTATTTAAAGTAACATTTTTTTATTCTTCATATTCTTTTACACGAGTATTAACTCCATTTATAACTTTATATTCTCTATGAACATTTTTAATTATTTTATGAAGTATTTCTTTTTCTAAATCAATACCTAATATTTCACTTATTCCTAAAAGATAAATTACAACATCCGCAAGTTCTTCACCTAAATCATTCTTTTTTTTACGATAAGCTTCATAAGCCTCTGCCATTTCTCCATACGCTAAACAAAATTCTTTAGGAATATCAGTTACATTAAATCCTTTATTAACTTTATTTTCATAAACCTTCTTTTGTAGTTCTTTTAAATCTACCATTTTCTACCTCCGTATAAAAAATTATAACACGATTTATATATTTTTCATAAATTATTTTTATAAAAAAATAGACTAATTTCTAGCCTATTTTAAAAGCTTTACAATATCATTAACATTTTTCTTAAATACAATTGTATCAATTATATTACTTATTGCATAAACCATTATAACAATACCTACATAAGTTGTAATTACGTCACTTCCTACAGTTGGATTTACAATAATATAAATTCCACATATTATTCCAAGAAGAGAACAAATAAATAACACTAACCAATTTTTGTATCCAGCATCACTTAATAAAATTGAAAGCCTTAAATCTAAAACTGATTTAACAACCATTGATATACCTACTACTATTGGAAATAAAGTTTTAACTATTTCTGGATTTAATAGCATGATAATTCCCATTAAAAGTTCTAAAACACCAAGTGTTAAAAAACCTGAGAAAAAAAGTGAACTATCTTTTTCAATTATAAAATATATTCCGTTAAGTATTAAAAATATTGCAATTATATAAGTAACTACTGAAAAAGAAACTGTTGGATAAATCATAAAAATAAGTCCTAAAACAAACATTAATATTGAAAGTACAATTGAGGAATTTAAGAATTTATTAAATTTTTCTAGCATAACTTCTCCTTTCTACTATTTAAATTATACAAATTATTTGTAAATATGTAAATAAACAAAATAATAAAAAATGTTTATTAATTATTTGGTTTAAAAATAATTTTTATAGCATCATCATTACCATTTGTAAGTCTTTCAAATGCTTCTTGTCCTTTTTCTAAAGGAATAATATCATCTATATATTTTTTTACATCAAGTTTTTGCTTAGCAATAAGATTTATTGTTTTATCAAAATCAAATTCACTATAAGCAATTGAGCCTTTCATAGTAATTTCACCCATAACACTTACTACAGTTGGAATTGTTATTGGTGTCATAGAAACACCTACTAAAATAATTGTTCCGCCGTTTTTTGTAAGCATTATTGCTTCACTAACTGCACTAGAGTTTCCACAGCACTCAATAACTTTATCAAATCCACCTGTTTTTTCTTTTAAAAGTGGAATTGTTTTTTCTGAAAGTGCATTATAATATTCATCAACATAACCATAAGTTAAAGATTTATTACCTCTTTTTTCATTAGTTTCTAAAAGTGAAACATAAATTGCACCTTCCATTTTAGCAAACTCTGCTGCCATAAGCCCAATTATTCCACCACCTATGATAGCAACTTTATCACCAACTTTAATATCCGCAAGTTTAACTGCATGAAGACTTACAGCGCTTGGTTCAACCATTGCAGCTTCTTCATCTGTAATATTATCTGGTAAAAGTCTTGCCATTTTAGAATGACATTTAGTAATGTTACTATAAGCACCTGGATAATCAAGAGAAAGACCTACAGCGTGTGTCCAAGCATTTGCGCAATATTGAGGATTTCCACTTTTACAAGCATCACAATTATTACAAAAAGATAATGGAAGTGCAGTTATTCTATCACCTATTTTTAAATCAGTTCTATCTCCGGGATCAATTACTGTTCCGCAAAATTCATGACCCATAACTAGGTTTATAGGATTCCCCATATCCCAATAATGAATATCAGAACCACATATTCCACATGCATTTACTTTAAATATTACATCTTTACCATTTTTTTCTGGCTCATTCATTTCACTTACTTCAAGTTTTTTTTGACCAGTTAATTTCAAACATTTCATTTTAACACCGCCTATATTTTATATATTACCATAAAATAAAAAATTCAAACGCATTTTACATTTGAATTTACATTTAATTTACACTTTTTAAATAACTTGCCATGTGCCTTCCCCAGTTTTGGAAAAAAGGTATTTTTGGATGAACACCATCCGCGGAAAAAGAATTTACTCTATCTGCTAAATAAACACCATTTTCTAAAAATTGAACGCCAAGTTCTTTTGCTAAGTTTTTTAAAGCATCATTATACATTGGTTGATAAGTAAATGATGGGTCATTAGTAGCGGCATAATCACTAACAGGTAAAACGGAATTAACAATTATTTTTGTATTAGGAAGCTCACTTTGAATATTAATAATTGCTTCTTTATATTTAGCTATCCAACCATCAACATTTCCTCTAAAGGATTTTATATCATTTGCACCATACGCTAAAAATAAATAATTTGGATTATATGCTTTTACACTTTCTAAATCAAGATACATATTATCAATTCTTCTTCCCCTATGCCAAACAACATTTTCCTTATTAAGTACTCTATAACAGTCTAGTCCTTCAGCCATTGAATCACCAACAGCCATAGCATGCTTTTCATTAAAAATTATTTTTGTATCATCTAAGGTAATATCATCAATTGTAAATTCATCTTGTATATAAGAGGTATTTACTGTTACATTTTGGGAAGGGTTTTCTGAAGTAGTATTATTTGTATCTGGTTTATTATCTATTACATTTGTTGTATTATTCGAAGAAGTATTTGTATTAGTGTTATTATTTACGCTATTATTTGCTACATTATTATTAACATTTTCTATTTTATTAGTATTATTTTTTATAGTATTATTTTCATTGTCTTTCGAAGATAATGTAAAACTTTTTAAAATTAAAAAAGACGCTAAAACTATAACAACCAAAAATATTAGAACATAAACAATAACAATATTTTGTTTTAATTGAATTTTCTTCTTCATATTCTCATCCTTATATAATAAGTTTAATCTAAATAAATAAAAAAAGCAATAACTTTGCTTCTTTTAAATATAAATTTACAGTTATTTACTTAAACTTAAAAAACTTGTTTTTAATTTTTCACCATTTTGGTTGTCCATTGCAAGTATAACTAAATCGCCAACACTTTCAACATAAACATTTTCTTCATCAACGGATACACATATCCATTTATTGGGGTCAACTTTTTCTTTAATTTCTTTTTTAGCTTTTTCAGCATCAGATGCACTATTAAGTCTTACAAGTACTACTGAATGTGCTACTGATGACATTATTGGTTCACTTGCAAGTCCTTCCTTAAAAGAAAATGATACATCACCGATATAATATGATGTATTTTCATCATTTAGACTTACAGTTTCCATGTCTTCATTAGATACACCAGCATTTTCATAAATTTTTGCCATTATATCTGTTAAATTTTCTTCAACATTTTCTTGTTTTTTTTGGCATCCTGAAGTTATAATTAAAACTCCCATTAAAAGAAATAATAAACTAATAATTTTTTTCATATACTTTCCTTTCTTACTTCAACGTAAAACTATTGTTAACTATAACACTACTATAAATAAACATTACATCTTCATTTCCTTTAAAATTTATAGCGTCATTTAAATATTTACTTCCGATATATCTTAAATCTATCATTGTAATTTTTGAATATTTTTCAATTAAAAGTGGCGCTAAACTACTAGAAAATGAGTCCCTAAACATAATTAACTCTTTTCCTGATGTATTTAAATCATTTTCAATAATAATAAGTGGTGTTGCACCAGATAAGAAAACATCATAACTATCAACATTATTAAGATTTGATGCATTATAAACCTTTTCATAACCTTTTTTTTCATAATTATAAACTTTAGCATTTTTAATTATGTCACTATCTAGATAAGTTATTGTATCCGCAGGAGCATTTGTAACGGTTTTGCCATATAATGCACCATAAAATGGATTAAATTTTTTTTCAATATAATATGACTCTAACTTTGAAAGGTTCATATTTTCACAAATATTATTAACTACATCAATAATTTTGTCTTGAGACCAATGTATATCGGTTCTATAGTATGAAGATAAATCTAAATAATTTTTTATATCTACAGTTTTAAAATCTTTAGGTAATCCATTACTTATACTATCCTCAATAATATTATACTCCAGTTTAGGAATTTTTTCATCCTCTAAATAATAATTTTTATCTGGAATATATATAAAGTATTTATTTTGACTGGTTAAATAGGTATTATTAATATAATTTATTTTGTCAAGTAAATGTCTAATTGACTTTTTATTTACACTACTATATATTTGAAATAAATAATTATTATTTTCGTATATACCATTATTTTCTTTCATAAACATCACTTTTTTAGTGGTAATACCTTTTAAAATTTTTAAATTATCGCGAAAAGGAATTTGATCAAGAACATATTTATCAAGTTTTTCAAAATAAGCACTTGTTAAAGTAAATGTTGGTTTACTTGCAAGTTTTCTTCTTTCTTTTATAGAAACTAAATCATCTTTTTTTATTTGACAAAGTAAAAATGATGTTAAAAGAAAAAATACAAACATTAGCGATATAATTCTATTTTTCATAATATTCCTTTCTAAAATCTAAAATATAAAAATGGGTTTGAGGATGCATCTACTATAAAAGAGGTACATAGTACTAAAAGTACTATTAAAATTATAGGTTCTAATATATTAAAGACTTTGTTAATTTTTTTATTTTTATTAAGTTTAGTAATTAAATTTTTCATAAGTGGTGTGCATGCTATAATTGAAATTATTAAAAGTAATAAATAGTTTTTCAAATAATAAATAGTTACCACATTACATAGTTTTATGCCTTTACCAGTAAACATACTAATTAATATCTTTAATATATTACTTTCATTAAAGAAAAATACAAACCCTATTACAACACACAAATTAGTTATAATATTACCAATTACTTTATGCTTTTCAAAATACTTTAAGAAAAATTTTTTTTCTATTACAAGTATTAATCCAAAATATAACCCCCATAAAATATAGTTCCAACTTGCTCCATGCCAAAGTCCCGTTAAAAACCATACAATAAATATGTTTAAATACTTTTTAAAAGGACCTTTTCTATTTCCCCCTAAAGGAATATAAACATAATCTTTAAACCAAGAAGATAAGCTTATATGCCATTTACGCCAAAAAGATGTTACACTATAAGTTGAAAGCGGATAATCAAAATTTTCCATTATATGAAATCCTAACATTAACCCAAGTCCTATTGCCATATCAGTATATCCTGAAAAATCTAAATATAATTTAACAATGTCTGTTATAGCTTTTAGCCATAATGAAACTACAGTTTGAACTTCCATATTAGTAAGGGATGTTACAAGTTTTGCTAAAGTATCCGCTAAAATAACTTTTTTAGAAAGACCAATTATAAATCTTTCAACACCTAATGCAAAATTATCAAAACTTAATTTTTTATCCTTTATATCACTTTTTATATCTTTATATCTAACTATAGGTCCTTGTACTAAACTTGGAAACATAGTTATATAAGTTAAATAATTTATAATATTTTTTTCACATTTAACATCATTTTTATAAACGTCTACTAAATAACTTATATTTTTAAATGTATAAAAACTTATCCCAAGTGGAAGAACTATATTAAGTAAACTTATATTTGTTTTAAAAATACTATTTATATTACTTAGAAAAAAATTAAAATATTTAAAATAAAATAATAAACTAATATTAATAAATATACCAAGTATCAAAAATAATTTTTTATTTTTTTTAGAAATAAGTCTTCCTAAAAAATAATTTATAATGCTACTACATAAAAGTAGTAACACATATTTTATATCTCCATAAATATAGAAAAATAAACTTCCAAATAAAAGAATAAAATTTTTAAACTTTTTTGGTGTAATAAAATATATTATTAAAAAAATTATTAAGAAATAATATATAAAATATATACTTGAAAATATCATTATTACCATCCTACCCTTAAATTAATTATATAAAAAATACTTAACTTTGTCTATTAAAAAAAATATGGTATTTTTTTAATATTGAAAATAGTTAGTTATATATTATATCTAATAGAAAATGTATTTCAAAAATATCAATAACACTATTAATTTTATATATAAAAATAAAGTTATATAAACTTTTTCCATTGTAAACAACACTAATTAAACTACTATTTAATTCCTTATTTTTGATAATTTTATCCAGTGCTTTATAATCTTTTTAAACATCACATGTATTAATAGTACTTTCTTTTAAAACTTAATGCTTTTGATAATAATTTTAACTGCTCTGGATTTGGTGAAGTTTCACAAAGCTCCCAATTTGATATTGTTTGCCTAGTTA
>OIZL01001642.1_pt1 | contig 11565 bp, 12 predicted proteins | sample 1588541 | NCBI WGS metagenome assembly OIZL01 (sample SAMN03283285) | human gut metagenome | biome: human-associated habitat; material: feces | host: Homo sapiens | place: Peru | collected 2012 | reverse complement strand
AGTATCCCTATATCTTTCATACATGGGTCTTCTGCTTTAGCACAGCAATCACAATCAACACTCATATTAGCCATAATATTAATAAATGCTATTTTATTTTTATATTTATCCATTATTGAACTAGCTGCTTCTGCCATTGATTCTAAAAATTTATCATGATTAGCAGTCCATAATTTACTAACATCACCTGCTTCATGAATATATGTTTTTCCATGTGATGAAGCAAGTCCTATAGATATATTTTTAAGTGCACCTCCATATCCACCTATCGGATGACCTTTAAAATGAGAAACAACAAGCATAGAATCATAATTATTTAAATGACTACCTACATAATTAACATGTATATTTTTACCATTTCTAATAGGTAATTCTATTTCTCCATCTCTATCTAAAATATCTACTTCACCTATTGTATTCCATCCATGTTTAACAATTAACTTTTCATGTTTATCAGTTGTATTTCTCTGTCCATCATATGCTGTATTACACTCTACTATTGTTCCATTAACACGCTCTACTATATCTTTAAGTAATACTGGTTTCATATAATTTTGATTGCCATCTTCTCCACTATGTACTTTAACTGCAGTATTCCCATCAAGTTCTATTCCTAGCTTTTCATATAATTTAACTATATTATTACTATTAATCTTACTAATAAAATATACTTTTGATTTCATATAATTTCCTTTCGCATAAATAAATTATAGTCACATAGTACTATAATTACCTATAGAAATTATATCATTAATTGTTTAATATGTCACATACTTTTTATTCCATTTTAAAACTATCTATATTATTTACATCTTTAGTACTAAATACTACTTCTTTAACCCCATAACTATCTATAACAGAACTACCTATAGTATATTTAACTTCTTCAAGTATTTTATCAGTACCAATACTTTCAAATATATAATCATTAAATATAATATTAATAGTATTCTCACTCTTACTTATATTATAAGCATCTAAATCATTAGAAATATAACTTTCTAAATTATCAACGCTATATACACTACTTTTAAGTTCATCAAGTATAATACTTATCTTTTCATCATTAGAATTATATACTTTACTTATCGGAACATAATATTCCATATTACCATTATCTTTTATAAAATACATTGTACACATATTTATATCTTTTAAATCATTTACATCATATCTCTTATTAATACCAATATGTCTATTAAGAGGATTATTATATAAACTATATTTATTTATATCTTCTTTATCTATAGTAATATATATATTATTAATACCATTTATTTCTGTTAAAGAATAAACTATTGCTTCTATAACATTTTCAAAATCATTAGACTTTATTATATCTTTACTAAAATCTATATATACATTATCTTCTTTAACTTTAATATCATTTATTTTAGTTTCTTTTGGTATAACAGTTTTAAAATCTATTGCTTCTTCACTACCATCTCTTAATATAATAAGTTTTTCTTTAATAATATCTTCTATATTATCTTTATCTATAAATATAGATACTTTAGATACATAATCATCTTTATCAAGTAAATAAATAACACTATTACTTTCTTTAATTACTTCTTCATTTACATAAGGAATTATTTTATCTTTTCCTCCTAGTGATAGTATACATATTAAAATAAGAGCACATGTTGCTATATTAATTTTATTAATACAATATCTTTTTATCATATTAAATATTATGTTAAACAAATAAAAAAATGACTTCTTTTAAAAGTCATTTAACACTTATTTCTCCTAGTTTAATAAGTTCAATAACAGCACCTGCTCTACCTTTACATCCAAGTTTTTGCATAGCATTAGATATATGATTTCTAACAGTCTTTTCACTTATAGATAAACTTTGTGCTATTTCTTTTGTTGTTTTATTTTGTATTAATAATTCAAATACATTTTTCTCTCTTTTGGTTAATATATTATTTGTCATAAACACCTACCTTAAACATATCTTTTCTAATATCCCTCTAAAGTAATTTATGTTTAAAATAGAAAAATGTTACGATAGAGATTATGCTTCAAACTTAACCGTAATATTCTTTTTATCTTTAAACTCTTCTTGAACACATCTCATTATATTATTAGCAAGTTCTACATTATGTTCTTTTGAGTTAATTGATATTTTTATATTATCATTGTCTATTTGTACAAATGATTTAATTTTAAAGTTTTCTAGTATTTTATCTTCTAGCATAGTTTCTTTTCCTTTTGCTAGATTTAATATTTGTAATTCTTCAAAAGCAGCATTTCTTTCATCTGTTGTTATATTTGGTGATGTTATTTTAGTTTGTAAATCTCTCATTGTTCCTTCTATTTTTTCATTTCTCTCTACTCTTAAAGCAACTAGTTTATCACTTTCACTTACATTTACATCTACATGCTTATTTACAGTTTTAGTATTTTCTGCATTAAATATTTCACTTGGTAATGTAATATAATAAACACCTAAAACTAAAATAAGAGAAAATAAAGTCAAAAACCATAGATTCTTTCTATTAATCATATATTCCTCCTGATAAATATTATTATAAAGAATCAAAAATATGATTAATTTATGATAGTCCTACATCAAGTACCATCATTACGCTAAATCCTATTAGTGTGAATAGTGCCATTAAACTTTTTCTTTCGTTTGTTTGACTCTCTGGTATTAATTCTTGTGTAACTACATATATCATAGCCCCTGCTGCAAAAGCAAGAAGATATGGAAGTAACCATCTAACTTTTAATACAAGTAGTGCTCCTATTACTGCAGATATTGGTTCTACTATTCCACTAAGGCTTCCATATAGAAATGCTTTACCTCTAGAAAACCCTTCTCTTCTTAAAGGTAAACTAACTGCTGCTCCTTCAGGAAAGTTTTGAAGTCCAATACCAAGAGCTAACATACATGAATTTGTAAGAGTAGCTCCATCTAGCGAATATGCAAGTGATCCAAACGCAACACCAACAGCCATTCCTTCTGGTATATTGTGAAGTGTTATTGAAAATATTAATAAAATTATTCTTTTAAGTTTGCTATCACTTCTATCAGTTACATGCTCATATATTTTATCTCCAGTAAATAAAAGAATACCACCACCCATAAATCCAATTAAAATTGTAAACCAAGCACAAAGTCCAAGAGAATTACTCATATCAATAGAAGGACTTAAAAGTGACCAAAAAGAAGCAGCAACCATAACGCCAGAAGCAAAACCAAGCATCGCATCCATAATATTTTTATTAACTTTTTTAAATAAGAAAACGATTGCTGCCCCACATATAGTAACAAACCAAGTAAATAAACTAGCAATTAAAGCTTGAATAGTAAAATCTAAACCATTAAAAAAACTTATCATATAAACCCCTAAATTATTCTATGATAAGTTATTTATTGTGTTATTATTCTATTATAACTAATTGATATTTAGCATAGAATATAGTATATTATTATTGTATTTTAAAGAATGCAAAGCTGAGAATGTTCTCGCTCCCGGATGGTGCGAGTAATAAATTATCCCGAACGAAAATGTAAACTTCTATCTTTTAATAGAGTTTTTTTATTGAATAACAAACAGATTATTACTACTACCATCACCTGACATGTATTTGACATTAGTATCAAGGTATAAAGACTGACGCAAGCCGACGTAGCTGTTATTCATATTGCCCGTATTCACATTACCGGAATTGTTCACATTCATCGAATTGTTAGAACTAGGCGACACGGTCCAAAATACAAGACTTGCTAAGGGGCTAACCCTATTAAAGGCAAATGCCATTTAACCATTGTTTGTTAATATTTAATAACTTGGTGCCTATACAGTTACACCGTGCAGGGCACTTTACATTTTCTCTTTCTATTCTATCTCAAACGCCTTTTCTGTAGTACCATCTCCTCCTATGTACTTTACGCTGGAATCAAGATATACGGACTGACGCAAGCCGGCGGAGAGGTCACGCGTACTGATGCTGATCACATAACCGGAATAGTCCACACCCATCGCAATGAACGAACTGCCAGAACTAGGCGACACGGCCCAAAACCACCAATTATTTGTATCTAATAACCAGTTAGTACTTTTACAAGTTTCACTTCTATAATCTGTATCATAAGGTGAAGAGCCATTTTGGTCATATCCTTTTTTGGTATCATCATTATAACATGCACTACTTGCATACATATAATCACTTGGATATATTAATGCTACTTTTCCATCCCATGTCTGACTATTACCACTCCATACACTTGTACTTCTTTCTTGAGTATATATTTCTTTTGTAGTTCCATATCCAACATTACTTGTCCACACTACATTTCCTAAGTACCATTTTGTACTACTTATCTGATTTTTTGCAACACTTGTTAAGCCATTGCTTGCATATGTACCTGTTCTATTGTAATAGTCTCCACTATTTAACATTGTCATTAAAGTTGATGTTGTCCAGTCGTTTTTATAACTTGATGATGTTTTATAATCCCATGCTACTCCTCCTATTTTATTTCTTACTATTTTGGCTTTATTTTCTTTAGTATATGTTCCATCTGCATTAGGTGTTTCCACTTCAAATACTCCAATTATTCTCCACACTCCAGTTTCACCATTAAATGTTATATAATTATTTGGAGTTTTACCTTGATATCTATATTCTGTTGTTGCATATGTTTGATTACCTGTTGCTGTTTGCTCAATTTCTGTTAAACCTGCAAGTTCGTAATTATCTTTTAAACATGAAGCTAGAGTTGTATCTTGACACATATCACTTATTGTAAGTTTTTTACTACTTTCTGCTGCTCCAAGAACTCCATAGAATCTTTTGCCTTGATTATAGTTTTGTGCTTTATCATCATAATTTATAAACTCTATAGTTACTGTATAAGTGTGTTTTTCACCTGGTAATATTTTCACATTTTCTTTATATGGATATATTACTTTATTTGTTTCTGCTGTTACTTCACTTGTTTGTGGTACTACTACATTATCAGTATTATCACATGTTCCTCCTGTTGCTCCACTACTTGTACATGTACTTCTTATAACAAGTTCTTCTTTCTGAATCTCATTATAAAGTTCCTGCCAGCCAAGTGCATAATATGCTTCTTCATTACCAGTATTTTCTACTGTAATAGTTTTAGTAGTTGTCCATTTTGGCTCAATACTGTCTACTTTAATTTCATTACCGTCAGTATAAATTAATTCTATTTTAGTTGTACTTACATTAATAGTTTCTGCTACATCATTACCACTTACCACTAAACTAAAATATGCATAAGTAATTCCTGTAATAATTAAAAATACACCAGTAAGTAATACTACTAATAATATTCTTTTATCTTTCATTATTTGTACTCCTATCTTCTATTAATAGTATACTTTAAATTATTTTATACTTCAAGATACATTTAAAAAGTAAGTAATAATTTTACTCACTTTCATTATTTAAATATATATTTACCAATAACATAATTAATTAAAGTAGTTGATAAAGAAGATATCATTTTAGATATAAAACTTGATAATAATAATTTATCTATTAAAATATAAAGAATAATTGTATCTATTAATAAACCAAATAATCTTGATATAAAATATATTATAAAATTATTAAATAATTCTTTTTTAGATACAAATATCTTTTTATATACATATTTACTATTAGCATAATAAGATAGAAAAATATAAACCATAAATGATATTATATTAGATAATAATATAGATATATTAAATGTATCATTTAGTAAAGTAAAAACTAATATTTCAATTATACTAACACTTGTAGCATATATGCAGTATTTTATAAATCTTTTCTTTTTTAATTTCTTAATTAACATTAGCTATATTCTCATTATAAAACTTACTATAAGATGATAATTCATTATTTACTTTTTCATATCCATATTCTTCTATTAATGTTTTATTATCACTATATAAGTTTACTCCAAGACCAAGTTTATCTTCTTTAATATCTGCTCCTAGAGCGTATAGTATAGTTGGAAACATATCTATATTAGCATACTCTCTATCACTTATATTATTTCTTTCTCTTTTACTATTAATAATTGTATTATATATTCTTCTATTATTATCTTTTTTAATTCTAGAACTCATTGATAAATGATCTCCTAGTATTACTATTACTGTATTATCAAAATAATCTTTCCTTTTTAAATATTCAATAAACTCATATATATGCTGATCACTGCATCTTATTGCGCTAAAGTAATCTTTTTCACTTTGAAGTGCACATTCTTCATAACTAGTACCACTCGGAGCATGTGTATCAACAGTTAATATTGATAAAAAGAAAGGATTATCTTTTTTACTTAGCATATCTAGTTCATCTTTAGCAAGATTAAATAAATCTACGTCTTTAATACCCCATCCATATAAATCTTCTTCTTTGACTTTATTATTTTCTTTAGCATAATTTAAATCATAAATAACATCTATATTATGTGCTTTTAAATATTCTTCTTTAGCCCCAAAACTAACATCGCTTCCAAGCATAAACTCAGTACTATAACCATTATATTTAAGAATATCACTTAATGTAACTATATTCTTATAACTATAAGCACTATCTCTATTAAATATATCTTTTATACTAGGTTTTATAGTAATGCCAGAAGTAACAGAAACAATCCCAGCAGTAGTCCAGCTAGCTGTATCAAGAGGGTATGCTCCCCCATCTTTATTAATAAAACTTGTATTTTCTTTAGCAAGTTCTGTTAACTTTGGAATATAATTTTTATCATAAAGTCCACTATTATCTTTATCCATATAAGAAGACTCCATAGATTCAGAATATATTACTATCAAATTACTTTTATCATTATCAAAGCTAACACTATCTAAAGAAGTTTTTACATAATTATCTTTAATAAAATTAGATCTTGTTAAACTAAGTTTTATATTTTTTATTAATTCATAATTATTATCTATAAAACATAAATCAAATACTATAAATATAATTCCAAATATTTTAAGATATTTATATATTTTTTCATCTTTTATATACTTAGAAACTATAAAATATATAATGCTAAATATTATTACTGGTATAAGTACTGTATAAATAGCTCCTAGTATTATCTTAGGATCAGTTCCTCCTACTTTTGTAGATAATGTATATATTACTTCATCTATTTTAGGTTTATTAAAACATCTATTACTCCATAATACTAAAAGTAATATAAATAATGGTAATGTAATTAATATATAACTTGTTATTTTATTTTTTTTCATATTTCTACCCCTTTATACACAAAATAACATATTTGTAATATGCTATTTTTTATCTTTCATTTGTGGGAATAATACTACATCTCTAATAGATGGAGCGTTATACATAATCATCATTAATCTATCTATTCCAAATCCTAGTCCTGATATTGGTGGCATTCCTTGTTCCATAGCACTTAAGAAGCCTTCATCCATATCCATAGTCTCTTCATCCCCTTGTGCTTTAGCTTTAAGTTGATCTATAAATGCATCCCTTTGCATAATAGGATTTACTAGTTCTGAAAATGCTTTACATAGTTCTGTACCTGATGCTACTACCTGGAACATATCTACTCTTCTAGCATCTTCATCATTTCTTCTAGCAAGTGGTATTAATACTGCTGGATAATTATATATAATAGTAGGTTCAATAATGTCTGCTCTTATTTTCTTTTTATATACAAAATCAATTATTTGACTAAGTGATTTATAATCTTCAAGTTCAGCGTATGTAAATAATCCTTTATCTACTATGACTTTCTTAAGTTCTTCTGGTTCATCAATAGCAAGAAAATCACATCCAAGTATTCCTTCTAATGTTTCTACATAGTTTATTCTAGGCCATACTTCTTTTCCAAAATCAAGCGTATTTCCTTGATATTCTATAACTGTAGTACCAAGAAGTTCATTAAATAAGTTCTTAATAAAGTTCTTATAAAATACAATTGTATCTTCAAAATTCCAATATGAAGCATACCATTCTACTTGTGTAAATTCTTGTAAATGTTCTGTATCCATTCCTTCATTTCTAAAACATTTTGCCACTTCATATACTCTATCAAATCCTCCGGCAATACATTGTTTTAAGTATGTTTCTGGTGCTATTCTTAAATTACAATCCATATCTAGGGCATTATGATGTGTATAGAATGGTTTTGCACTTGCACCACATACAGCATTTTGTAATATTGGTGTTTCTACTTCAAGAAATCCATTTTCTCCTAGAAATTCATGAAGGAAGGCATAGAATTTACTTCTACCTAGGAATACTTTTCTTGATTCTTCATTCATAATTAAGTCTACATATCTTTGCCTATATTTTAATTCTGTATCTGTTAATCCGTGAAATTTTTCTGGTAATGGTCTTAATGCTTTTCCTAGGAATTCAAATTTAGATACTCTTAAGGTTTTTTCTCCGGTTTGAGTAGTAAATATTTCTCCTTCGGCACCAATAAAGTCTCCTGTATCTATTTGTTTTTTAAAGAATTCATAGTTTTCTTCGCCAACCATATCTATTTTTATTTCTAATTGCATATCTGCTTCAAGGTCACGAATACGGATAAAACTTAATTTACCCATTTTTCTCATAAATACTATTCTTCCTGCAATTTTAACGTTTTGAGTTCCGTCTTCAAGAAGTCTAGCATCTTTTAGATTATGTGTTTTTTCATATTTTTCTGGATATGGGTTACAGTATTCTCTAATTTTATTTAATTTTTCTATTCTTACTAATTCTTGTTCTGATCTTTCCATTTATCTCGCCTCTTCTATTACTTCTGTTTTTGCTATTATATCGTGTAATCCTAATTTATCTTTTCTATAAATTATAAATAATGCTGATATAAAGGCAAATGCTAATTCTATATATGATACTATTTGATAACCTGTATAGTAGGTATTTTTGTTTAATAAATATATTAGTACAATATTTAGTATTCCTGTTAGAATGCTATTTATAATAATTGTTCTTATAACCATTGCTTTTAAACTTGGTTCTTTATTATTTTCTGTAATCTTTATTCTCATTAATTTTTTACCTATTGTTTGACCTCTGTTTAGATATTGAAATACTATAAAATAGGCAATTGATAATAGCACTGATACTGTATTTATTGTTACTGAAGATTTTTGCATATCATATACTATTGGTTTTATGTCGTTTTGATATTCTGTTATAGTTATTTCTTGTTTCATATAAGATTCTTGTAATCTCATATATTCTTCAGATGCTTTTTCATATTGTTTATTTGATACAACACTACTTAATACTCCAATTATTAGTGTTAATATTATTGTATCAATTACATATGCTAGTAATCTTTTGAAAAAACTTGCTTTCATATTATCCCTCTTTCTTAACTAGTAATATTATATAATATTTTTTAATTCTTTTAAATAGTTATTTAATATTTTTTCTAATTCTTTTGATGAAGTTGCTTTAAAGCATTCGTTTTTTATGAAAGTGGAATTGGGTAATCCTTTGATATACCAAGCGATATGACTACGCATTTCTAAAACACTTACTTTTTCATTTTTTATTTCTTGTAAGTATTTTAGGTGATGTAAGCACATATTAATTTTTTCTTCGTATGTGGGTTTTGGTATAATTACTCCAGTTTCTAGGTAAGTTACTATTTCTTTGATTAACCAAGGGTTACCTAAAACTCCTCTTCCTATCATTATTGCGTCACATTTTGTATATTCTAACATATGTTTAGCACTTTCTATGTCTACTATATCGCCATTTCCTATGACCGGAATATTAACTGCTTCTTTTACTTTTTTGATTATTTCTAAATCTGATTTTCCAGTGTAACCTTGACTTCTTGTTCGACCGTGAATTGTGATGGCAGATGCTCCAGATGATTCGATTATTTTTGCTACTTCGACGGCGTTAATGCTTTTGCTATCCCAACCACTTCTTATTTTTACTGTTACTGGAACATTGACTGCTTTGACTACTTCAGTTACTATTTCTCTTATTTTTTCTGGATTTTTTAATAATGATGCTCCAGCTTGAGATTTAATTGCTACTTTTGGTACAGGACATCCCATATTGATATCTATTATATCTGGGTGCATTATTTCTTCGACTAATTTTGCTGCTTCGACAAAGGTTTTTACATCACTTCCAAATATCTGTTGAGCGATTGGTCGTTCTTGTTCTTCAAAGTACAACATATTTTTTGTTTTTTTGCTGTCATAAATTAATGCTTTGTCACTTACCATTTCGGCATATATTAATCCACATCCCATTTCTTTGATTATTTTTCTAAATGCTGAATTACAAACTCCTGCCATTGGTGCTAAAACAACGTTATTTTTTATTTCTATATTTCCTATTTTAAACATATTACACCTACTTATAGAATTCTTCTGGGATTTTAGCACTTATAGATAATATTTTATTAGTTCTTGGGTCTGTTAATTCTAGGGTACTAGCGTGTAACATTAATCTTGATGATTTTACTTTTGAACCATATTTTTTATCTCCGATTATTGGATTACCATTTTCGCTAAAATGAACTCTTATTTGATTTCTTCTTCCTGTTAGGATATTTACTTCGACTAGGGTTTTATCTTTGAATTTTTTTAATATTTTATATAATGTTATTGCTTCTTTACCAGTTTTATCTTTTGAGGAATAGACAATACCTGCTTTATTTTCTTTTAGGAATGTATGAAACTTTCCAGAATCAGGTAATGTTCCTTCGACTTGGCAAAGATATATTCTTTTTTTTACTATGTTATTCCAATTATCTTGAAATAATTTTTTTGTTTTTTCGTTTTTAGCAAACATTAATACTCCAGAGGTATCTTCATCTAATCTGTGTATAGTAAATAAATATATTTTGGGGTTAATACTTCTTACGTAATCTCTTATTAATCTAAATGCTGTATAGTCTTTTTCTTTGGAATTAGATATTGATAGTAATCCACTTGGTTTATTTATTACTATGATATCATTATCTTCGTATAGTATTTCTAGGTTAGGTTCTTTGATTATTCTTTTTTCATAATAAATTGTTATTTTATCTCCGATATTTAGTTCTTTATTGGGATTTGTTTCAATGTTATTATTTACTTCGACCATATTATATTTTAGATATTGTTTTATTTTCTTTTTAGATAAGTAATTATTTTTTACTAATATAGTATTTATTAATGTGTCTTTAGTGTTTGCTATTATTTCTTCTTTTTTATTCATAAAACCAGTCCTTTTTAACTTTTATATATTTTATCATAAAACTTGAATAAAATAAAGAAATAAAACTCATTAAGGGTTTTATTTGTGGTATGATTCGTTATTTAGTATTTTAAAACTACGATAGAGTTGTTCTAATAATATTAATCTGAATAATCCGTGAGGGAAAGTTAATTTAGAAAATGATAGACTATAGTTACTTAGTTTTTTTATATCTTGATGTAGTCCGTCAGAACCTCCGATTATAAATGTTATATTTGGATTAGTAATAAATGTTTTATCTAATTTATTTGCTAGTTCTTTAGAAGATATATTTGTTCCTTCGATATCTAGTGTTATTATATAATCTTTAGGGTTTATGTT
>OIZL01001641.1_pt1 | contig 11566 bp, 10 predicted proteins | sample 1588541 | NCBI WGS metagenome assembly OIZL01 (sample SAMN03283285) | human gut metagenome | biome: human-associated habitat; material: feces | host: Homo sapiens | place: Peru | collected 2012 | reverse complement strand
CTGGATATAATTTAAATAATAGTCTTGCACTTGTACCTTTTAATCTTTTTACGATAGTAGGTATATAATGCTGAGGCTTACAACTAATTAACAAATGAATGTGGTCTAAATCTGTATTAATTTCTATTATTTTAAAATCCATTTCTTGAGATAGTGATATAATTATCTCAAAAAGTGAATCTTTTACACTATTAGTTAATATTTTCTTACGATACTTAGTACAAAATACTATATGATATTCTATGCCATACACATATCCTCTTCCCTTAGAAATAATCATATTATCACCATAACAATCATACCATATGTAAGTACAAAAGTAAATGCTTTTGGAAGCAAAAAATGAAAAAATCTAACTCACGAATTAATTCACGAGAGTGCGATTTTAATATCTTCAAATTGTTTATCTAATTCTTCATCTGCTTTAACATTTGTAATGTTTATAGCAAAGATAGATATTAGAATCAATGAAAACATTTTAATTGTTTTCTTCATTTTATCACTCCTTCTATTATAAGAATAACACATTATTTTGTTTTTTTAAATAGTTTTTTTATAATTTTATATATCTTTTATATTAATTGTTTTTAATACTTTTTTATCTTTTATATTTTTAGTGTTTGTAGCATGATTGATAATTGTTTTTTCAACTATGTTTCTAATGAATCTAGCATTTCCAAAGTTAGTATTATTTCTTTCTTCTTTTATAATATTATCTAGTTTATCTAAGACTTCTTTGGATACTTTAAATCCTTTCTTTTCCATCATTTGTTTAAATATTTGTTTTAGTTCTTCGTTTGTATAATCTTCAAAGATAAATGTATAGCCAATTCTTGAAGCAATACCTGAATTGGAATTAATAAACCCTTGCATTTCTTTGGTATAACCTGCAAAAATCACTACTAGATCATCACGGTAATCTTCCATAGCTTTAATAAGCGTGGCTATTGCTTCTTTATTGTAAGAACTGGTTTTGTCATCTTCTAGGGCATAGGCTTCGTCGATAAATAAGATACCGCCTAGAGCACGATTTATAACTTCCATTGTTTTTGGGGCTGTTTGTCCAACATATTCAGCGACTAAGTCTTTAGAACTTACTTCGATTAGTTTGTTTTGTCTAATGTAACCTAAATTATATAAGATATTCGATAACATTCTGGCGACGGTGGTTTTTCCTGTACCTGGATTACCTAGGAATAACATATGTAAGTTTATTCCATCTAATTTTAATTCACCATTTGTTTTCTTTTTTAAGGTGATTAGGTTTACTAGTTCATACATGGCTTTTTTTATTTTAGTGAGTCCTACTAATTCGTTTAGTTCTTTAAATACTTCTTCATTTGTTTTCATTTTTTCTATTAAAGGTAATTCATTGTTGAATATATAGTATTTAATTAAATTATCACGATATGTTGGATAATCTAATCCACTTTTTATATATGTCTTTTCAATGTAATTTAATAACTCTATTTTTTTATTTTTAATGCTAGGTAATTTTTCAATAATATCATTTAATATTTCATTATTTGTAGGTTCTGTTCCTTCTATTATAAACTTAAATGTGTTTTCTTCTTTTTCTTTGTCATTGTTAAATAGATAGTTGATGTCTTTGGTATTACCTAATAAGATAGTAATTTTCTTATCAGTTAAATGTTTAGACATTGTATATAATAATTTTTTTATAAAGTTGCTATCATGGATATTAAGAGCCTCGAAATCTTTAAATATTACTATATCAGCATTTTTATATAACTCATCTATATTGTTAATATCTTCTAATTCATATAAAGATATTTGATTAATGTTATTCCCTTCTAAATAGTTACTTTTTGTTCCTACTCTATTTAATAAGTTAATAATTGTTTGACTTACTTCATGGTTATTTGTAAGTATTTCTATGTTAAAGTTAACATATATATTATTACTTTTATAATTAGTCATATAATTTATTATTTTTTTTAATAATATCTTAGAGTTATTAGTTATATATAAGCTATCTATATCTTCTATATTAATTTCTTCTTTTATAATATTTTCTTCTTCTTTTAACTGCGTAGCATAAGTACTACCAAAAAAATCTTCATATATTTTATCAAAATTAACTTTGTTATTCATGGTAACCTCCCTTTTAAGAAAAAAGCATAATTACTATGCTTTTTTGTTTCCTACGTTTATTTCAAGTAATTTATCTTTTAATTCTTTTTCGATGTTTTCTAATTCTTTAGTAGCCTCAGCACGTTTAATACGACCGTCTTCATGAATTTTAATAACTGTATCTAATGTTTCTATAATATCTTGGTTTGTTTTCTTTAATGTTTCAATATCTACGATAGATTTTTCGGCTTCTTTGGCTATATCAATTGAACCTTGTTTTAATGTTTCACTATTTTTCTTTAACATTTCATTTGTTAATTTAGATACGGCTTGTTCTCCTTTTAAAGCCTTTTTTGAATTATTTATACCAAGAGCTAATACTATTTGGTTTTTCCATAATGGGATAGTATTGGTTATTGAACTTTGTATTTTTTCTACTAAAAGGGCATCATTATTTTGTAGTAATCTTATTTGAGGTGCCATTTGAATAGAAATAATTCTTGTGGTTTTTAAATCATATAGTTTTTTCTCGAATCTATTGATTTGATTTTCCATATCATTTACTTTTTGTATTTCGATTTGGTCATTAGATTCTTGTGCTTTCTTTTTAAGTTCTGGTAATACTTTCGTTTTTAGTTCTTCTATTTTTCTTTCACCAGCGATTATGTATAAGGATATTTCTTTGAAATAATCTAAATTTTTATCATACATGGTATCAAATAAGTTAATATCTTTGAGTAACATTAGTTTATTATTTTCTAATCCTTTTTCGATTGTATCAATGTTGTTTTCTATTTTGTTATATTTGGCAAGGATGTAATTTGCTTCTTTTTTTATACTATGAAATAATTTGGCTAATCCTTTTGGTTCTTTACCACTTATGGAAGAATCAAATGATTTAATCTCTGTAACTAAATTAGCCAGTAATTCTCCTACATCTCCTGTAGATTTTGTTTTGACATCTTCTAAAACAGAATCAGAAAATTCACTTATTTTATTTTGAGCACTTACTCCATATTGTAATACTTGAGTACTGTCCATGACATCTATTTTTTTGTTAAATTCATCTACGGCTTTTTTCTCAGCTTTAGATAATTCGTCATAGTTTAAAGATTTTTCTATCTTTTCATTAGTAATGTTACTTACATTGTTTGTAAGTTTTTGAGCTTCTTCTTTTGTTAATTTGTTTTCTACTTTTAATTCCATAATATTTCTCCTATTTCTTTAAGTATTCTATTAATTTATTATAATAGTCCATTTTTAAACTAGTAACGGTACTAGTAATGTTTTGAGGTATTCCTATTCCTAATTTGGATACATCGTATGTACCTCCGGTGATACCAGTTCTAAATCCATATTTTTCCCAAGCAATTTGTTCTATTTCTTTATCCATGAATGCTTCATATAATTTCTTTCCATTTTCAGTAAATGCCATGAAGCAATGAGAATTCCAAATAGTAGGCTTTGGATATAGGATAACTATATCATTTTTTACTTGATTAAATCCTGTTGGATTAGAATTAGCAAAGTCAATTATACTTTTTTCATAATCAACAATTATTGGTTCCCCGCCCATACCAGTTTTAAGATATCTTTCAAATAAATCAGCGGGAGTATTATTCATATATCCTGATTTTTGATAGAATTGTTTTAATCTAGCAAGGTTATCTTCTAAAGTTGCATCTTCTATTTGTCCTCCACTTAGTATTGATAGAAGTAAACCATAATAAGTTGCTCCCGGAGAGGATGAGACAGGATCGGTTGAGGCTATGTTAATATTACCATATAATTCGTTTAGGCCAACATCACTCCATTTTTTATTATTTAAGATATAATCTATTAATTTATTCATGTCAGTAATATAATAAACATTATCTTCTAAAGTTACTATTCCTTCATTAATAAAGGCATTTACTACTTCTTTCCAACTATATATTACAATTGGTGTATTTAGTGTAAGGCTACCTGCAATAACAGTGTATCTATCGGCTTCGTTGTTTTCTTTATTTGGCGCTAATTTATAATAATCATAAAATCTTTGATCCGATGTGAATAAGGCATCGTATTTGCTTACACCACTTGTGTTAATAGAAATATCTTCATTATTTTGAATTCTTTTTATTATGCTCTCATTTCCTAGGTTAACCGATTCTCTAATAAGGGGTTTAGTTATGGTTTTACCATTACTCCAAGTATCAAAAATAACATTTAATTTATATTTCTTTTTTAGTATTTTTAAAACTTCTTCGTCAGCGAGAAAATCTTCTTTACCTCCTCCTGTTGCTACATAAACGGTTTTTAGGTTAGTAAATCCTTTGTCATTACTAAAAGTGTTTATTCCAACTATCAATAATATTAAGAATATAAATATACTAATTCCAATTATTTTCTTTTTATCCATTGTTATCCTCCTTAACTTCTAATTCGTTTTCATTAAAGCCATCTGCTTTTAACATTGAACTAAATACTTTCATTTCAGCATCCATGTCGATTATTTCTTTTTGATATAAATTATTTAATATGTTTCTAAACGCTTTATCTATCGATGCTAACATATTTATTGTTGAGGTCATAAACTTCTTACTATCTTTAGAAGATAAATTGTTGTTTTCTATTTCATCATATCTATTTATTATTTTAACAGTAATGGGTAAGTAATAATCAAAGAAGTTATCTATGTTTTTTATTTTTTTAGGTGTTTTTTCAATTGTTTTAATTATCTTACTAGTACTATCATTGATAGAGGTTAAATAGGCTTTTATTTCATCATTATCAATATAAGATTTGGCTTCGATTATGCGTTTATTTTGTTTTTTAGCATTTTCTAAGACTTTATATAGGTTAAAATTTTCTTCTTTAAGAGTTTTTTTGTTTTTGGTTAGTACTAATTCTCCAGCGACAAAAGCACTTGTGCCAATTAATACGGAAGGAAGAATTGGCAAAGATAATGCTAAGTATGGAACGGCAAAGAACGCACTTCCAATAAGGGCTGAAATAGTATCTTTGTGTTTCATTAAATCACATCCTTAATTATATCCTCTTACTTCTTTAAAGGCATTTAAAAGGCTTGTTTTACCATCAAATACTTTAGCATTAGTAAGTTTTGCTATTTTTTTTAATTCTGTTTCACTGGCACTTCCAAAAGTAATACTATATACAGGTATTTCTTTATTTAGTTTTTTATAATATGAAGATAGTTCACTATAGTTACCTATGTTAATGATTCCATCGGTCATAGCTATGATGGTTTTAGTATAGTTATCACTTTCTTGGTTTAAGATATTTAAACCTTCTATAATGGCTTTATATAAGGCTGTTCCTCCACCTACATAACCGTTTTCTATTTCTTTGATTAAATTACTTGTTTCATAACCACTCGTGGTATTGTATATACCATTTATTTTACTGCTAAATAAGATTATGGTAATTTTATCATTTTTAGAGAATTGTAATTTATCAATCGATGCTTCATTATAATCTAAAATATATTTCATGGCACTGGTTAATTCTTTAATACCAGTTCCGTTCATACTACCTGAATAATCTAAGCAAAAAACTGTATGAGTCGGTTTTCTTAAAGATTCAATATATAAGTTAATTGCTTCGGTCATTACTTTTTTAGAAGGAAATTTGGTTACGTTTAAGTATTTCTTGGTATCAATTCCCCAGTCAGGATTAAATACTTTTTCATTTACTTTGTCATTCGTGCCTCCATACCAAGTTCTACGCCCTTTTTCTTTTAATGTTTCTTGAAATTTATCACTTAATAGATAGGTTTGTAGTTTTAAAAATGTTTCTTTCTTATTGCTTTTATTATCAATGAATCCAAAGACTGAATCGTTTATGGCCACCCCATCAATTGGATAAATTAGATATAATTCTTCTTTTTTCTTATTTTTTAACATGGTATTGATATTTATTAGTGATGCTTCGTCAGCGATTACAGCTTCGTATTCGTCATTGTTTAAAAACATTTCTTTTAAGAATGTTTCATCACCACTGACACGTTCAACTCCTTTAAATAAATCGGTTAAATCTTTGATAAGGTTGTTATTTTCTAGGTGTTTTTCGGTTAATACTTCAGGATTGCCCGCGATAGCATTTAGGAAACCCATATAGGCTGTAGCCCCAGTGTTGGTTTTGGTAACCGAAGGCATTACATATTTAAGTTTATTTTCTTTAATTAAGTTTAAGATAGTGCTGTTTTTGATGTTACCATTCGTTAGATTTAATTCACTGGCTTTGCTTTTTTTTACTCCAAATACAACGGGACTAATACTTATACTTTTAGATTCATTTACTAAATAAGGGTTATCTAACATATATAGCCACATGGAATTAGCAATCCATACGCAGTCATAATTACTGGAATTATTATTTATTTCATCGACAATATCTAAATCTCCCATGTAAGTAAATTTAACTTTTATATTATTTTTTTTAGCATAATTTTTAATGTTATCTTCTAAGTCAGCATTATCATAGGAAGATAATATGTTTAATGATTTAGAAACATTTAATTTATCTTTACTACCAGCAATAGTGCTTATTAGAGATAAAATTAATAGGAATATAACAACATATAAAACTTTTTTACTATTTTTATTCATAATAACCCTCACATTCTTGATAATTTAATTTTATCACTAAGTTAGTTAAAAGACAATATTTAATATAAATATTCTCAATATTATTTTTTGGCTTAGCATTATAACGCGAGAGCAAAGGCAAATAAAAACCCTTGATAAACAAGGGATAAATCGCATATGGCGTCCCCGATTGGATTTGAACCAACGACCTATCGCTTAGGAGGCGATTGCTCTATCCAACTGAGCTACGAGGACATATATAGATTATATCATATAAATAAGAAAAAAAGTAGATATTTTTTTTTTTTTATTTATCTACTTTTATAACATTCTACTTATAAATAATGCTAATAATACGTAACTATTTCTAAATTTTACTTTACATAGTTTTTGATATTCTTGAATAAATTCATATGATCCTACTAATTTATCTACTATGCTAACAATCCAACTTTCTAAGTATTTAGGTACTTTATTTAATACAACAGGAAACATATGAGATACTATAATATCTTGTTCTTTTTCGGTTATATTAAATGTTTCACTGGCATTACTAAGTGCTATTTTAGGATGCTTAAATGTACTAGATACTTTTTTGTTTACTTTATTGTAATTATCTGTTATAAAGAAATCATGTAGTAATCCACCAATAGCAGTTTCTTTATAGTCTAAATTTAATAATTTAGCTACTTTATAAGAATAATATGACACTCTAAGTGAGTGTTTTAATCTACTCGTACCATGATGTAAACAGTTACCTATTTCTTTATATTCATTATTATTAATAATATTTTTAATAATGTTTAAATATTCAAAGTCATTATATGTATTATTCATCGGGAACCCCTTCCTACTACAATAGTATATCACATTTTTTGCTTTTTTTGAATAATAAAAGTTTATTTATCTAGCATATTAAGTAAATTTATTTTAAATATATCTTTATCTTTATGTGTTTTAGATACCATAACACCTTTATATGTAGTTAATTCACTTTGATGTCCTTCGGCTAAAATATCTTCTGGTGTTATTGTTTCGAGAAATACGATGCCTTGATTTTCGTATACTGAGTAATGAAGCATCATATCACCATGTACTTTGGCAAACATGATATCAGTAGGTAATTTTAGTTCATATTTAGTAATTTTTTCTTGTTTGTTTACTGATTTAATAACTCCTTCAAACTTGCCTTCACGAAATTGTGGATAGTAATCAAATATTAGTTTTTTATATGCAAGCATGTTGTATTTTTTTACTGATCTTTCTTTTTTTCTAAATTCATTTTCATTTAGGTAATCTATAATATATCCATTCTTCATAACTTTTACCCCCTTTAGTTAGAAGAAGCACTAGAAGGTACTAGTGCTTTATCTTACATATTAACTTCTTTAGTTTCTATAAGCTCCCAACCGTCGCCTAAAGATTTGTTTTTACTCCATGTGTATCTTACGTTTGTTGTTATTTTTAGATATCTATAACTATATAATTTTCTTGTTTCTGTCATTTCATATCCTGCTGGTATTTCGCTAACCCAGTCAGTATAGATATAGTACCCGTCATCCCTTACATATTCTTTCTTACCTGTTGCAGTATATCCTTCTTCTTTTTCATTAAATGTCCATATTGTAATTGTTTTACTTTCACCTTGAGTACATTCTTTCTTAGTAGTATCAGGTAACTTCGTACATTTTTCTTCAGTGTGTTCTGGTGTTACAATAACATCTTTGTAATAACCTTCTGTAGAACAATCTTTATATATAGTTCTATATTTAAGAACTTGGGTTTGATATGTATATGGAACAGTTCTTGTTTTAGTAACTGGTTTACATTCTGTCTTAGTAGCATAATTATCTACTTTAGTGTAACCACATGTCTTACATTTTTTAACCCATGAACTACCTGTTTTATATCTTACAGTTTTACATTCTTGGTCGGTGTAACTTTCTGTTCGATAAGATGTATGAGTTTCTGTATCATAATATGGTTGTTGTTCAGGACATTGTTTAGTTTGACCATTAACCCATTCCTTTTTAGTTACAGCAGGAACTGTAATAGTTTCACATTTTTCACCACCTGGAACAATAACATCAACACACTCATTCTCACCTTCAACGGTTTTAGTATGTTCATATTTATATACTGGCACACTAACCCATTTTTTACCTTTATATTGAATTTTTTCTTTTGTATCATCTGCTTGTTTTACTTCAGTAGTCCATGCAGACCAATCAGTCCATTCTTGTTTAGTTTCAACCTTTTTAAATTTATAGATATAACTCTTAGTTGTTTGACCTTTATCATTATTTGGTTTTGGTGTTTCTTTTTCTACTAAAGCACATTCATTATTACATGATAAATTACATTCTAAGTCCATATAACTTAAGATATAATCAGAAGCTCCATCACAAGATAAATATGTTTTCATTTCATATTCTTTATCTAATCTAGTGATTTCTACATAGGAACTATCATAGTTACATGCATTACCTTTTTTGTCTAATACGTTTAAAAGTAATTTTTTATCAATCATATCTTTAAGTGATATTTTTACTTTTTCATTAACATTTTTAGGTAATCTTTTGATAGTAAAGTAATCTTTGGCAGCATTTTTCATATCATTAATGTTTTGATTAAATATTCTATCTGTAATAACTGAAACACTAGCACTTAAGTTATCTACTTTGCCTTCTAATTCTTTGGTATTAGGCATTGGTAATAACCAAGATAATAATAATACGAAGATTACTACTAAAACAGCTCTTGATGCAAATCCTTTCCAACTAAATTGTTCAACTGTTTTGATACTTTGATTTCTTTGATAATTGCCCTGATAATTACCTTGATTATTATTAGTATAATTACCAGTAACATTTCCATTATAAGTATTCATAATATCCCCCTCTTTCAAAAAGATGTCTCATATTCTAGCATATTGTATGGTAATTGTCAAGTCTTTTCAAACTTTTTTTCGTTTTTTTAGATTTAATTTTAAATTATTCCCTTAATTATATGATTATTTTTGTTTGATTATACTGTCTTTTTTCTTTTTAAGGCTATTTTACTTTCAATATTAACTCTTTGAACTAAACCACATGCACATAAAAGTGATAGTGTATAAGAACCTCCATAAGATAAGAATGGAAGTGGTACACCAGTAAGAGGCATTAAGCCTAAAACTCCGCCTAGATTAATGGTAATATGAAGAAGTAAATACATGCAGACACCATAAGTGATAAGTGAATTTTTTAAGTTGTTGGCATTTTTAGCAATTCTAAAAGTTAAATATAGCATAATAAAATATAAAATAATGATGACAATACCTACGATTAATCCCCATTCTTCAACGATAATAGGAAAGATAAAGTCAGTATATGATTCTGGTAAATATAAGTATTTTTGAGTGCTTTCACCTATACCTTGACCTTTTAATCCTCCATTATTGAAGGCAATAAAACCATTGCAAAGTTGATAACCTGTTTGTTCTTGATATCTTAAACATGGATCTAGGAAGTTTAATCTTGACATTTGATAAGAATGTAAAATGTCTTTACCAAAGGCAATGAATATTAAGGCAAAGAGTAAGGTGCTACAGACAAGAAGTTTATTTATTAATGATTTATATTTTCTAGGCATAGGAACAGAATAAAAGATTAATAAGGCAAGAAGTAATGTAATTGAGGCTGTTCCTAAATCGGGTTGTGAGGCTATTAAGAGAAAACCAATTGCAATAAATAATAATGGTTTTAATAAGATAGATTTTTCTTCTAATTTATTAATATTTTCAGCATAGTAAACAGCCATGTAGATAATTATTACAATTTTATATACTTCAGCGGGTTGAAATTTAAAGAATTTTAAATCAAACCAGCTTTTTGCATTATGAACAGGAGTTCCCCATATAAATAGTGAAGCTAATACTAGTAATGAAATATACATTAAGGATTTAGATATTTTATTATATATTTCTGTTGGTAAGAAGATGATAATTAAATAACCTATTAATCCTATAATTACAAATATTAATTGTTTAAAAAAGTAATTATATGGACTGGCTCCATATCTCATGTAACTTTCCATTGATGATGCACTTTGAATCATAATTAGTCCAAAGCAAGTAAAAATAATTGTTAATATAAATAAAGGTTTATTAATATTTGTTAGTATTTTTTTCATATTATCACTTATTCCTTACATTAATAATATCATGAATATAAATAAAAAGAAACTAATTTTTATAAATTAGATTCAATTTTACTTGTTTTGCTATTCGCGTTATAGTTCTGTAGAATTAATTTTATTATTAAATTAATTGTAATTAATTGATTACTTTTTTTGTTATTTTGTTACTGAAAGCACAACACGAAACCCGTAGTTAATGTAGGCAGCACCCTTGTTGCTGTAGGAGCCGAACACACCACCATCATCCCAAGCGGAGTAGATGCCCCCGCGACTGAACCAAGGATTAGAAGAACTAACAAAGCCCGGGATGTCACTATACCAGCCGGCTGTCTCTCCTGTTGCATCTCCTAGGTGGCTTGCTGCCACGCTTGTTCCTGAGTATATATCTATATGTTCTGCCGGTACTCCACTAACATTCAATCCTGAACTTTCTGCTGTTTTATTATAATTTCCCATTACATATTCAATTGCTCCTCCACTCATATCATATACTCCTGTGATATTTCCTGTTGTTGATTGCAATGTATTAGTTATATAACTTGTACCAGAACCACCACCTGTAAGATAAGAACCAGACCCATTCGATGTTATATCTGTAATTCCTAATCCATAATTACTTTGTTTTAAATAAGCTACTGCTCCCCATTCAATATTTTTCATCATATGGGAATCACTTTGATTTATTCCATTACTTGTTATATAAT
>OIZL01001638.1_pt1 | contig 11594 bp, 13 predicted proteins | sample 1588541 | NCBI WGS metagenome assembly OIZL01 (sample SAMN03283285) | human gut metagenome | biome: human-associated habitat; material: feces | host: Homo sapiens | place: Peru | collected 2012 | reverse complement strand
CTAGCAGTTATGGCTTCTTTACTATAATATTTCTGCCATGGTTTATCAATTGTGGCATATCCTGTTATTTTATTTTCTTTGTCTAATTTATAGTTTTTATTCATTTCACTATAAATATCAATATTCTTTATCATTTGGTGTTCCCCCTCAAATAATTGATATATGTATTATATTATTCTATTTCTGATTAGTAAATCATTTTAATAATTCTTTATATTATTAATTAATTTAATTACTTCATCATAATTTTCATCTAATAATTCTAAACGATATGATCTTATTCCTATTTTTTTATAATAGTCTATTTTATCTAAATAATTAAGGTTTTTGTGGTGCATAATATGAGTTATACAATTATCATGTAATATTCTATATTTATTTTGATGAATATCTTCTAGATAATATATATCTTCTTTAGTACATGGACAAGATGACATTTCTTTTATAGGACATGATTTTGTTATCATTAATTCTGGTTTACCATAGACTATTATTTCTACTTTATCTTTTATATAGTCTTCTAGAAGATTATAATTTATTTCAGGAGATAGTGTTACTCTTTTGACATTATTATCTAATAGATATTTTATACTATAATTATTTACAACATTTAAATAATAATCTGAAATAATATTTCTATCTTTATATTTATGTACTCCTCCTAATTCGGTAACTAATATATTTTTAGCATCATAATTATAGTTATTTACTACTCTTGGTAATCTTAAATACACTTTATTGTTATCCTTGTATTTGTTATATAACTCTATGGAAGGAGTATATATTCTATCTACATTTTGAGATATTGATGCTTCTAGTTGCTCTTTTGTTCTTACTAATACTGATACTTCATAATTATAATTTTTTTCTTCGTTATAATTTAGTTTTACATCATTTATTATTATCTTTCTTTTTACTTTTGTTCTTGCCTCTACTAACTTACCTGTTAATTCTCTTCTTATATTGTTTATTTCTTTCATATTTACAAATATGTTCTTTTTTATATCTATATTTATGGTATCTATAATAAATGGTGTATTTCCTAGTTTTGATATTTTTTCTTTTATTTCTTCTTTAGTAGTATTTCTAGTAAGTGGTACTTCTACTGGTAGTACTGATGATACTTTATTATTATCTTTATCTTGGAATGTTATGGATAAGTTATTGTCTTTTTCTTCTATGTTTATATCTATTTTTATTTTCTTTTCACTAATAGATAGTATTTCTTTATCTAGATATGGACTTGATGTTTTTACTAATATGTCTTTATCTTTTAAATTTATTTTGTTATCTAGATAAATTATATCTCCTTTACTGGCTTTATTTATAAGAAGATTTTTATCATTATAAATAAAGTTAGCAATCATACCTTTATTTGACTGTTTGAATCTTAGTCCATCTTCTTGATATAGATTATCAGATAGTTTTATTTTTATTTTCTTTGGTGTTATATCTATTACTTTTCCTATTTCTAATCCTTGATGATTTGATGATGATATATTCATTACTTTATCACTGAATAAATAACCATTTGTAAAGCTTCTATTAAATAGTATTTTTAAATTGTTTTCTTCTTCCTTGGTTATTACCTCTTTGTTATTTTTCTGATAATTATCTATTAGTTTTCTATATATTCTTGTTATATATCCTACATATGAAGGCGACTTCATTCTTCCTTCTATTTTGAAACTAATTATATCTGAATTCATTAATTTATCGAAATTATGGATGGTATTTAATTCTCTAGTACTTAAAAGATATTTATCTTCATTACTTATATATTTACCATTCTTTATTAATTTATATGGTAATCTACAAGGCTGAGTACATTCTCCTCTATTTCCACTTCTACCTCCATTTAGACTACTAAAAAGACAACAACCACTATAGGAATTACATAGGGCTCCATGAATAAATACTTCTTTTTCGATATCGACGTTAATATTTTCTATTTGTTCTAAAGTCATTTCTCTATCTAATACTATTCTAGATACCCCAAGTGATTTTAAAAATTTAATACCTTCCTCATTATGATTATGACATTGTGTTGAAGCATGTACTTCAATATTAGGAAACTTTTCTTTTACTACTTTAATCATACCAATATCCTGCATAATAAGTGCATCAACATTAATTTTATGCAAATAAAAAATATACTCTAAAAAATCTTTAACTTCATTTTCAAAAATTATTGTATTAACAGTAACATAAACTTTTACTCCATATAAATGTGCATATCTAATTGCTTCCTTTAATTCATCATTAGAAAAATTACTAGAATATTTTCTTGCACCATAATTCTTACCACCTAAATATACTGCATCACAACCATTATGAATTGCTTGATAAAGTGTAGCCATATTACCTACTGGACTTAATAATTCTACTCTCACACTTACACTTCCCTTGTATATATATGATAACATATTTTGTAAATAAAAAAAAGAAGTAATTTTCTACTTCTTAATAAATTTATTATTAAATGCTTATATTATAAGGTTTTATTTATTTATATTTTTTATTACTTCCTCATAATCAGATAAATGAATTTTAGTTCTACCTATTATTTGATAATCTTCATGACCTTTACCTAAAATAAGTAGACAATCATTATCTTTTAACATACTAATTCCTTTTTTTATAGCGTCTTTTCTATCATAAATAACTTCATAGTTATCAGTAGTTATACCTTCTAAAATATCTTTCATTATAAGTTTTTCATCTTCTGTACGAGGATTATCATTTGTTAAAATAACATAATCACTTAAGCTAGTAGCAATATTACCCATAATAGGTCTTTTCTTAGGATCCCTATCTCCTCCACAACCTATTATTGTAATTATCTTACCTTTAGTAACTTCACGAAATAATGGAATAATTTTACTTACAGCATCTGGTTTATGAGCATAGTCTATTACTGCAATGGAAGTACCTACTTTAATAATTTGTGCTCTACCTACTGGAGCATTTATACTATCAGTTACATTAATAATATCATTAACACTAATACCTAAATTACTAATTAAAGCTAAACTTGTTAAATAATTATATACATTGAATTTACCAATTAAATTAGTTCTTACTTCATAACTATCATTATTAACATTAAACAATATATCAGTATGAGTATTTTCCATATGAAATTCTTTTATTTTATAGTTAGAGCCATTTATTCCCAAACTTAAACTCTTATCACAAATAAAATATTTAGAATAATTATCGATATAAGATTAAGATTTTATGGAATATCAGATACTTCTGAAGTTGGGCATCAACTACTTCCAATCGATGATGATAAAAAGAAAACACTTCAAAGTTATAGTAATCATTTATCAAGGGTATCAAGAGAAAATAATCCTTCCCTAAGTGATATTTACAATAGTATTTTATATATTAAAAATACTGCAGAATTATTTGGAATTAATGATTTTGTTAATGATAACGAAATAACTAATATCAAAGATATTATTGATAAAGATATAAGTGGAGATATTAATGATGACATTTTTAATATAATAAATTCAATAAGTACATTTTTAAAAAAGACAACCAATAAAGAAATGAAAGGTTACGTAGAACATACTCGTATTTCATATACAAGAAATTTACTTGGTTTAAGTTTAGATGACTTTTTTGAATAGAATCATTGATTTTTAAAAATAATTCATATATAATTTATCTAGTTGATTTAATCAAACAACTTTGAGAGTATAATTTTTCGAATATAAGTAAAGTTATCGCTCCAATGTTGACATAAGCAAACTCTTTTGAGTTTGTTTTTTTATACCCCACTTCTTGCGTAACAACAAGATATCACAAGTTTGGAGAAAAATCTACGATTTTTTGGAGAAAATTTGTGATATTTACTGTCAGTTGTTTTGCAGTTGATATGAAGTTTTTATTTTTTTTTAAAAAAAGTAGCATAATTATGACATTTGCTACTTTATCTTTCTTTTTTTAAGCTCATTATATACATACTCAATTTGCTTTTTTTTGAACTGTAGATCAGTCCAAGGCTTATATCCAAATAGGCTTTGTCTTATCGTATATTTACTGCTGTTAGTTATTATTTCTAAATCATTAGTTGAAGTTATCTTATAATCAATAATGTCACTATATTTAATTTCACTTTTTTCCACTGTAGCAAATCGTGTTGCATATCTACTTCTGAGACCACCAACATTTCTATATTGGAATGGATAATAAAATTTTGGTTTGCATTTTTTAGTGACATTTTTAACTACTAGTACATTTAATATTATTTTTTCATTAGTACAATCAATATAAACTTGTTTTAGCCAAATAAATTCTATGTATAATGGCATCAATAATATAAAAAGTATAATTAAAAAATAAATTGTATAACCAAGTAAATTGTATAGCAATGATATGATAATTCCTAGTAAAAATAATAATGAGAATATCATTAAAACAATAAATAATGGTAAAATTTTTTTATTATCAACTTTTATAATAATATTGTCCATAATTCCACACTCCTAAATTTAACTATTACTGTGAACATAATATAATGTCAATGTTTCAATATCAAAAAAGTATATTGAATAATTTGTTGTATTACTATCATTTTCATATTTATCTATGATTCTTACATAATCGCCTTGGTTTATACAACTGTTATCAAAATCAAATTCATTTGATCTATTTTCTTTTTCTAGCCATGTGTATGTTTCATCAAAATATTTTTGTATTTTTATTATGTCATCATTCGTAACTTCTTTATAATTAGAATTATTTTTAATGATCTTGGCATCAGAATATACATATTTTGCATAATCAGTATAATCTTGAAATCCATTTTGCTGGTAATGTTCATCTTTGTCAATATAACCTTCAGGTATTTCATTCATTCTATAATTAGAACAACCACATGACATAAGTAATATTAAAATAACTAAAAACATCCTTTTCATATTCAAACTCCACTCCTACATTTTTCTAATTCCATCTTCTGTATAGTATTTATAAATTATATCTAATACTTTGTTTGTTTCTTCATAAATCTTGTTTAAGTTTTTAGAGTTTATCTTTTTAATTTGTTCAATATCTTCTATTAAAAATAGTTCATTTTTAGGAATACAGGTTTTATGCATATTCAAAAACTCTCTACAATTATCCCATACTGTTTCGAATGCATCATATAAATCGTATTCTTCATTGTCTTTGTTTAATTTATCAAATATGCATTTTTTATAGTATTTTTCAACAGTATCATAATCATTTTTGTCAACTAGTTTTATTTTCTTTCTACTATTATATTTATATATAATTCCATAAATAGCAAAAAATACAATAACTAATATAACTACGATTGCTAAAATATTCTCCATTAAGACCTTTGTCTTTTCACTTGTAAATGCATCAAAAAGTATAGCTATACTCCCTATTATAATTATAAAAATAATGAGTGGATAATTTTCCTTAAAGTAGTTAGGTATTTTTTTCATTTTATCACATCCCTATTATCCATGACTCCACACCACTAATTTAATGTTATATTATTAGAATCACTACTATTTACTTCATCATATGGTAAATCGGCTTTTATAAAAACTAAATATTCTGAATCAATAACTAATTCTTTAAATCTATCTTGTTGTTCTTTCGTATTATCTAATAATCCAACAACAACTTTTTTTGCTCTTTCATCAACATAGTTAAAACTATAATTATCATATTCGACATTGTCTGATTGAAAATATTGAATAATTTGATCATTAATTTTTGCTAATTCACTTAATGATGGCTTATTTTCCAAATTACTACATCCCGTAATTGTCATCATTATTAATATTGTAATTATTACAATCATTATTTTCTTTTTCATGCCTTGATACTCCTATAAATTAATATCATAAATTTCTTGTAATTTATCTTTGTCATCAACAACACTAAAAGCAAAGTTTATTATAATATCGTTAATATCATTCCATTTATTTTTAAGTGACGTTTCTTCAAAACTATTATACTCATTAATTACTCCACCATTGTTTTTTTCAAAAGTAAATGTTTTATCTTTCTTTACTATCATATACTGTTCATCGTTATTAAAGTTTATTTTTATTTCAGCACCTAATTCTAATTTATTAAATAATTTTTTAAATTGATTATATGATATCATAGTATCACTCCTCATTTTATCTTTATTATACCATAGTTTATAATAATTTTAAAATTAATTTAATTATAAAACTTTTTTAGGAGGAAATCTCCACACTTATTCTACACTAACAGTTAAATTAGTGCGATATATTATCAATAATTATTAATTATGTGTTCATTCGTATATTGGAAAAAGTTGTAGATACCTACGACATTGGCTCCATGTAAATATAAAACACCCAAAAGGTGTTTTTTTCATGCTGCAATGAGGGAGTCAATCACCCGTCTATCCCCATAAAAACATTATTTAAATATAAATAAAAATAAGAAAAATGAAAAATATTTATTATAACCATTTACCGATTATTATGTATTCGGTGTTTTTTCATGATACAATAAAAATGAATAACTTATAAAATCATTACTCTAAAAATCTTAACTAAAACTAATATTTTTCTCCATATAATGGAACTATTTATAAATAAACAACGATATATATAGTGAGGTGAATAAAATGACCAGTAGTATAGTAGATAAATTTAATAAAATATATAATGATACCTATAAAGATGTAGTTAAATATGTAGTATGTAGATGTAAAAGAATAGATGATGTTAGTGATATAGTACAAAATATCTACCTAGAAGTATTAAAATCTCTTAAAAATAAAGATATCAATAAAAACTATATAATTGGAATATCTAATCATAAAATAAAAGATTATTACAGATTCAGATATCGTAAAAAAGAAATATCAATAGAAGAGCCAGATCAAAATAATATTACCCTATATGAAAAAATACCTAGTAATATAGATATAGTAAATAATTATATTACTAATAATGATATAGATAAAGTATGGGCATATTTAAATAAAAAATCTATTATTATTAGTAGAATTTTCTATCTATACTACTACATGGGATATAAAATAAAAGAAATATCTCAAATATTAAATATTAGTGAAATAAATGTTAAACATTATCTATATAGAACACTAAATGAACTTAATACTTATTTAGGAGGTGATACTAATGAATAACAATATAATTAAAGAAATGTTTGATAAAAAAATTAATAAAAATAAAATATATCAAAATATTATTAATAAAGATAAAAAAATAAAAACATATACTTATACCCTATCATTTATTTGCTTACTATTAGTTATCACTCTAGGAGTATTCTCTCTTTCTCATAAAAAAGAAATACTAGAGGATAAAAAGCCTGAGTATATTGACAAAATAATTATTAATGAAGAACAAATTAATAGTGGAAACGTCAGCATAGCTGGTGGAACAACTGATATAGCTGGAACATCTTACATAATAGAAGAAAAAGTTCTAGATAAATTAGATTATGGAGCTATTTATCTTAAGAAAATTAACTCATTAAATGATTATACTCTTATCAATGCAGTTAAATATATCTATAAAGAATTATCTGGATATATCTTACTATATCATAATTCTAAAGAATCAAAATCAATAACTATATTTATATCTCTTAATATGCAAATGATGCCTAGAGAAATAATAAATCAAGAAGAAATATTAAATAAAGAAAAGAGTACTATCAATAATCAAGAAGTACTCATATTAAAAAATACTGTATATTTATATGAAGAAGAATACATGTGTCTATTCCAAAAAGATAATATTTATTTTGATATTAGTTCAGTAAACTTATCAGAAGAAGAATTTATAAATATAATAAAAGATATTACTAAATAACTAACTTTAGTCTATATATGAAATTCATAAATGTTAATTATATTTGTCTTAGTATTATAAATTATTAAAAGATAATCTAATTTATTTTCAAAATCTTTCTTATAATATAAAGTATTTTCATCAATTACTGGATAATATTCTTTTGGTACTTTGTTCTTCTCTAAATATTCAAATAATTGTTCATCATATTTTATTTGAAATAAGTTGCGTTCTTCAATAAATTCTGTAAGCTCTTTATTGTCATATTCTATTTGCTTTGTCCAATTAAATTTTTTAATTCTGTTTAGTTTCATCTTATTATACTTAATAACAGAATAGTAGTTTGTATCTATACCTATCTCATCATGACAATCATATATTTTAGTATCTGCAATAGGTATATTAACACCATAATTTAATTTTATTTGAATATCTACTCCAAACAAATCGTATAATAAATATATTAATCCTGATAATAATAAAATTGTTAAAATTATAATAATTGTTTTCTTATTCATAATTCATACTCCTAAACTCATCTTCATTATATCATAAGAATCTCTATAAATAATAATCAATTTACTTCATATGAGTAATTCAATAAAAAGCAATAGCATCTTGAACTGAACCCCAAAAGTTGGACAGTTATAAATAGTTTCTAATTAGAGAATTGAAACCTATAATTTACAGGTGACAGTTCTTTTAATTTTATTTTATCACTTCACTAATAATGCTTACTAACTATTAAATTAATGTAGATGTTATTATCTTTATTAATAATAATATTGAAATAATTAATACTACATAAAATAACAAGCAAATCAAATACTACTTTCCTTGCTAAGTATCCAACAGTTTATAAATATAGTTTGAAAAAAAATTATATATATGATATAATCACCATATCAAAAAAGAAAGATCATATCAGGAGACCTTTATGAAGCAGTATAATTATAAAAATTTAAAAGAAGACGCCCATGTCTATCACTTATGGAGTCCATTGAAGTTTACCATTAAAGATAACTATCATTATATTCCTACAAGTTTTATCTTTAATCTAATTTCTAATATACTATATATTCCTATTGGTCTTCTTTTATTTATCATCAATTATCTTCTATATGGATATAAAATAGAGAATAAGCATAAAATTTTAAAAAACACAGGGCTTGTATCTATATCTAATCATCTTCATCCAATGGATTGTACTATGATTGGCCTTATCTATTTTCCTCATAGAGTATATTATCCTACTCTTCAAAGTAATTTTAAAATACCTTTCATCCGTCACCTAATAAGAATACTCTATGCCATTCCTATTCCTACTAAAGAAAATCAAAAGAAGTCTTTCTATAAGCAAATAAATTCATCTTTAAGAAACAAAAAAATAGTTCAAATGTATCCTGAAGGTTATCTTTGACCTTATTATGAAGAAGTTAGAAATTTTAAATATGGAGCCTTTAAAATGGCCGTAGAAGCCAATACCCCAATTCAACCAATTAGATTTCTACTAGTAGAACCCACTGGCATTCATAAATTATATAAAAGAAAAAAATCTATTCATGCTATTGTTTTAGATCCTATATATCCAAATGATGACTTAGAACATGACACGCGTATTGAAGATTTAAAAAAACGTACTTACAAAGTTATGAAAGGAGTAAATATATGAAAGCATTAATCTTATCTTGTAGTACTGGAGGAGGACACAATTCTTGTGCTAGATATATCTATGAAGAGTTAATCAGTAATAATATTGAAGCAACCTTTAGTGATTTTTATGACATTGTTAATACTAACGCCAAAGAAATGTCATCTAAAATATATCTAAGTACTCTTGGAGGTAATGGTGAAGTTTTTAAAACAGTTTATAAACTTGGAGAACTTTACAGTAAAACAAAAATAAAAAGTCCTGTCTATCTTGTCAATAAAATGCATACTAAAAAACTATATAATTATGTTATAGACAATAACTATGATATTGTTATAACTACTCACCTATTCCCATCGTTGACTCTAACTGCCATAAATAAGGGAGCATTTCCTAAAAAAATAAAATTTATAACCATAGCTACTGACTATGAACCATGTCCGTTCATAGAAGAAACACTTCCAGACTATCTAATCATGCAAAAAGATCTAGAAGATAAATTTATAAAAAAAGGAATAAAGAAAGAAATATTGTATCCATCTGGTATTCCCGTATCTACTAAATTTATCACATCAGCCAAAAGTATTCGCAATGAATTATCAATAACAAACGAAAAAGTTATCTTAATTATGTTAGGAAGCATGGGCTTTGGAAAAATAACGAATATTCTTCACGATATTCTTCTCCTCCCTAATGTTAAAGTCCTAGTAGTATGCGGTACCAATAAAAAATTATATGAAGAATTATTACTAATAGACAACCCTAACTTAATTCCTTTAGGATTTGTGAGTAACATAAATGATCTGATATATTCTTCAGATATCGTTCTATCAAAACCAGGAGGTCTTTCATCTACTGAAATAGCATCTCTTCGTAAACCTCTTCTTCATATATTTCCAATTCCAGGTATTGAAACATATAATACGACATTCTGTTTCATTATAAATAATGACCTGATCCTCAAAAAATACGATGTCCGTGTAATCTATGTCAAACTCCAGCACCTGTGACAGGCTTCCCGACTTATGGTACACCTCCATCCGGTACCGTTTATCACTTTCCGTACTGTTGAACACCAGTCCTATGTATTCATCTCCATAGTACACGCCCTGTACGTCATCGCTTAGAAGACATTCTGCTGTGCTGACAGGCTTTTGTGCACCGCTGAAGAACATGATCCGGTCATCCGATACCGCAAAAACCGACTTGTTGTCCAGAAATCTTGTGACAGGAACCACAGTATCCAGATAATCATAGCCGCTTACATAGTTGTCTGTGCTGTTCTGGCCAACCGCGCCAAAATTATAAAACGCCACACTGCTTTTCATCTGCCCACCATCCACAAACAGGTAAGACACACAGACCAGTTCCCCACTCGGTGAGATGGAAACACTGACCGGATATCCACTCTCCTTCATGGTTGTCCTGAAATGTACCAGTTCATTCCCCTGTGCATCAAACAGATAAATCCACGTGACATCGGTATCGTCCAGAACTGCCGCCACCACACCGTTAGAGGCAACGCACAGACTTCTGATCGGTTTGCTGGTAGTGATGCTTCCAAGCAACTGTGATGTATTAACCACATAAATGGTTCTTCCGTTATAATCTCCAATCGCTGCCACACTCTTACAGGTATCGATCATGGGATTCTGCATCTCGAAGGTTTCGTTCCACACAGTGTTTCCTTTGCCGTCCAGACAGCTGGCTCCATCCTTACTATAGGTCAGCAGATATCCGGAAAAGGGAATCAGCTTCGTATCCTGTGGGATACTGATCTCTACCGAGGATAATACCGTACTCTGTGTATATATCTTGTTCTGCCACTGGATATAAAAAGCCGCCCCGGCCGCTGCCACAAGCAATATCACAAGCATCGTGCGGTAAAAAATCGTAAACCTGTGGCTTTTGATCTTCTCCCGATAGCTGACACGCGGCTTATCGTCAGTACGTTCTTTTCTCTTTTTTAAATATTCTCTGACGTTCGGCATATGATAACCTTCCACTAATTTGTTTGATACAACTAGAATAGCATAGCACTTTTCAATATGCCAGTCTATTAGGGAAGAATAATTTTCTGTCCATTACCTATTTCATCAGGGTCCTCT
>OIZL01001637.1_pt1 | contig 11601 bp, 12 predicted proteins | sample 1588541 | NCBI WGS metagenome assembly OIZL01 (sample SAMN03283285) | human gut metagenome | biome: human-associated habitat; material: feces | host: Homo sapiens | place: Peru | collected 2012 | reverse complement strand
GGTAACTAGAGTTTTATTTAATAAATATGATACCTTAGAAAAATTAAATAAAAGGGGAATAAAGGTTTATAGAACTGATTTAGATGGAACTATTTTATTTGAAAGTAATGGAAAGGATATAAGTGTAAGTACATTTGATACTTTAACTAATGGTTAATATTATGACATATACAGTTGATTTAATAGATAATGATATAATAAAACTTATAAATGATAAAGATGAAAGTATAGTATACATAAATAAAAATAGTCTTAACTTTGATGTAAAAGAAAATGATGTTCTATTATTTGATGGCATGGATTATGTTAAAGATGATAGTAAAAGAAAGGAAAAAATTGACAGAATTAGAAGGAAAATGGAAAGTCTTAAAAGTAAATAGGGCAATTTGTTGCATTTTGACTAAAATTTTAATATAATTGTTATGTTAAAGAAGGTGCTATGGTATGGATTATGAATATGTAATTAAAAGAATGGAAAAATATGCTGATGAAAAAGGTATTCCTATAATGGAAGAAGAAGGTATTAATTTTTTAACTGAGTTTATTAGATTAAATAAAGTTAAGAACATTCTTGAAATTGGTAGTGCAATTGGTTATTCTGCAATAAGAATGGCACTAGTTGACAAAGACATTACCGTAACTACCATAGAAAGGGATAAAGATAGATACATAGAAGCTGTTAAAAACATTAAAAATTTAGAATTAGATGATAGAATAACGCTTATACTTACTGATGCTTTTGATTTTAAAGTTAAAGAAAAGTTTGATCTTATATTTATCGATGCTGCTAAAAGTCAGTATTTAAAATTCTTTAATAAATTTTCACCTAATCTTACTAAGAAAGGTTATATAATTACTGATAATATTAAATTTCATGGGTTAACATTTTCAGATAAGACTAAGTTATCTAGAAATTTAAGAGGACTTATTACTAAATTAGAAACATATATTTCTTTTTTAGAAAATAATAAAGACTTTAAAACAAGGTTTTTTGATATAGGAGATGGTATTGCTATATCAACTAGAAAGGATAGAAACGAATAGTAAAAGGGTTTAAAAAAAGTAAATAAGATGATTGCTTTTTACTATTTTGAGCAAATTCTAATTACAATTTATTTAAAACATAGGTATGATTTAAAAATAAAGATAAGGTGGATGAGAAAAACAGTGCTAAAAGATTTTAATGATTAGAAGTAGTAGTTTTGAATTTTTAATATTTGAAAGACAAACTTATGATAGAGGAATTCAGGTCAGATTTGAAGATGGCAATTTATGGTTAACTCAAAAATCAATAGTTGAATTATTAAATGAAATTGATTTTTAATATATATTTCAATTTTTTTGTAGTATCTAAAATTTAAAATAGAAAAGAAGGATAATATATGGATAATAAAGTTACAACAAAAATGAATGTAAAAGATAATTTGGTAAACGTAATGAGAGTTGATAATATGGATTATATATCTTTAACAGATTTGGCAAGATACAAAAATCCTGATAATCCTGGTGATGTAGTTATTAAGTGGATGAGCAATAAAAGTTCTTTTGATTTTTATTCACTTTGGGAAGAACTGTTTAATGAAAATTTTAAACTAGCGGAATCTCGCGAGTTTAAAAATGACTCTGCAAATAATTCTTTTACAATGAGTCCTTCTAGATGGATAAGTACTACAAATGCTAAGGGTTTTGTAAGTAAAAGAGGAAAATATGATGGTGGCACATTTGCACATCCAGATATTGCCTTAGAATTTGCGTCTTGGATAGATCCCGCATTTAAATTATATTTGATTCAAGAATTTGAAAGATTAAAATATAATGAAACATATCAAGAAAAAATAGAATGGTCTGTTAGAAGAAGCTTATCAAAAACAAATTATAGAATACATACTGATAGTATTAAAGAAAATTTAGTTCCTACTTTAACAGATAAACAAAAAGTTTTTGTTTATGCTAACGAAGCAGATGTAATAAATGTAGCATTGTTTGGAATGACTGCAAAAGAGTGGAGAGAAAATAATCCAAAATTGGAGGGTAATATAAGAGATTATACAGATATTTTACATCTAGTTGTTTTATCTAATTTAGAGGTATTAAATGCCAGTATGATAGAAAAGAATATTAGTCAAAAAGATAGATTAGAAAAATTAAATGAAACTGCTAAAAGGCAAATAACTATTTTGGCAGGTGATAATAATATAATAGGTATAACGAAATTAGATAATCGAAAATTAATTAAAGAAACAGATAGATTGTAATATAAAAAAATAATAAATGATATATAATTATTGATAATATTAAATTTCTGGTTTAATATTTTTAGATAAGACTAAATTAGAAACATATATTTCTTTTTTAGAGAATAATAAAGATTTTAAAGCAAGGTTTTTTGATATAGGAGATTTTACTTTTATATCAACCGGAAAGGATAGAAATGAATAAAAAAATAATACTTAAAATAAATGATCCTAATAATATGCAGTACCCAGTTAATGGGTTTATTTTAGGTTTAGATGATTTTTCAGTTGGTTTTAATAAGACAGTAGATGTTAGTAGTATAAAAAAAATAAGGAAAGAATATATTGATAAAGAAATTTTTGTAAGTTTAAATAGAGTTGTTTTTAATCATGAATTAGAAACTTACAAAAGTATTTTAAAAGAGTTAGATAATATAGGATTAGATGGAATAATAGCTGGTGATGTATCTATATTAACTTATAATCTTAAAACTAATATAATATTAGATCAGATGCATTTAAATAATAGTTATTTATCTATTAATCATTATTATAATAATGGTTGCTATGGTGCGTATTTAACTGATGATATAACTTTATCTGAAATAAATGAAATAAAGAAAAATACAAAGGCTAAATTGTTTAAATTAGTATTTGGTTATAGTATATTATCTTTATCTAAAAGAAAGTTAGTTAGTAATTATAAAGAGTTTTTTAATAAAAATTATGATAGTAGTTCTTATTTTATTTGTGAAAATAATTCTAATAATTATTACCCTATAGTGGAAAATAATTTTGGTACTATTATACTTTCTAGTAAACCAATTAACTTACTTAGCATGGTAGATACACTTGATGTAGATTATATGGTTATAGATGATTATAAAATTAATAAAGATATTAGTTATGTTATAGATGCTTTTGTAAAGCAAGATAAATCTCTTAATAAAAAGATAGATGATGATTTTTTGTGTGATAGAGGTTTTATTGATAAAGAAACAATATATAAGGTGAAATATGATGAATAAAAGTAGAAAAAAAGTAGAATTACTTGCACCAGCTGGAAGCTTAGAAAAGCTTAGATGGGCTATTTTATATGGTGCAGATGCAGTATATATTGGAGGATTAAATTATAGTTTAAGGGCTAATGCTAAGAACTTTTCTTTAGATGAAATAAAAGAGGGAGTATCTTTTGCTCATGAAAATAATTGTAAGGTATATGTAACTATTAATATAGTATTTCATAATGAAGATACTAAAGATTTATTATCTTACTTAAAACAGTTAGAGAAAATAGAAGTTGATGCAATAATAATTAGTGATCCTTTAGTAATAGATTTAGTTAAAAAGAATAATATTAAATTAGCACTTCACTTAAGTACTCAAGCTTCAGTACTTAATAAAGATGCTCTTAAGTATTATGAAAAATTAGGGGTAGAAAGAATTGTTTTAGCAAGAGAGTGTTCTAAAGCTGATATAGAAGATATAATTAAAAATACTAATATGGAAATAGAATGTTTTATGCATGGTGCTATGTGTACTAATATATCTGGTAGATGTGTTTTATCTAATTATTTTACTAATCGTGATGCTAATAGAGGTGGATGCTGTCAGGTATGTAGATTTAACTTTAATTTATATGATAAAGATAAGAATAAATTATCGGTAGAAGATAACTTTTCTATAGCACCTAAGGATTTATCTTTAGTAGAATATTTAAGTGATATGATAAATATTGGTGTTAAGTCTTTTAAGTTGGAAGGTAGAATGCGTTCTATATATTATATTGCAACTGTAGTTAGTACTTATAGAAGATTAATTGATATGTATTTATCTGGTAAAATAGATGATAAGTATGTAAAAAGAGCAATAAAAATCTTATATAGATGTTGTAATAGAAGTGTTGCACCTCAGTTTTATGAAAAAGAAGCAGGTAAAAATGAACAGTATTATATTGGAAGACAAGAAGATTCTAATCAAGACTTTTTAGGTGTTGTTATATGGTATGATAAATATTTAAAACAAGCTGTTATAGAGCAAAGAAACTTTTTTAAAGTTGGAGATAAGGTTACGATTTTTGGTCACAATATAGAAGATTATTCATTTAATATTAATGAAATACTTAATGAAGATGGTGTATTAATTGATGCTGCAAGGCATCCAAGAGAATTTGTTAGAATAAATTGTGAAAGACCAGTTCCTATGAATTCAATTATGCGTGTCAACTTTTTAGATTGACAAAACTAAATTTTTGTAGTATTATTATAACCAGTTTAATTTACGAGGTGATTTAATATGAAAAAAGATCTTAAAGAAATATATTTAACTAGTGAAGGTTTTTTAAAGTTAGAGGAAGAATTAAATGAAGCTAAAACAGTTAAACGTCCTCAAATAATCAAAGACCTTAAGGAAGCTAGAGCACAAGGTGATTTATCTGAAAATGCTGAATATTCAGCTGCAAGAGATGCACAAGGTAAATTAGAAGCTAGAATAAAAGAAATAGAATATATTTTAGAGCATGCAACTATTATAGAAAATAATAATGATGGTAAGGTAAAAGTTGGTTCTGTTGTTACTATTTTATATGATGACGATGAGGAAGAAGAGTATTCTATAGTAGGTACTAATGAAGCAGATCCTTTTGAAAATAAAATTTCTAATGAATCTCCTATAGCAGTAGCAGTAATGGGAAGAAAAGAAGGGGATACTGTTTTAGTAGAAAGTCCTAATGGAAGTTTTTCTGTTAAGATAGTTAAGGTAGCATAACTTTTTGCTATCTTTTTAAATACAACAGCTATATTAAATTAATACTTGTAAAAGAACTTTAAATAAGTTATAATACTAATGTTTTAGGAGGAATTAATAATGGAAGAAAAGAAAGCTAAAAACATCCATGAAGTAACTGTTACAATAGATGGTGATGAATGGAAAAAGAAATTAGATGAAACATTTAAGAAAGTAATTAAAACTGTTAAAATTGATGGCTTTAGACCTGGTAAAGCTCCAAGAGATGTTTATGAGAAAAAATATGGTAAGCAAGCTTTAGTTGTAGAAGCTGTTGATTCTTACATGAATGAAGCTTATAAAAAGGCACTAGATGATTTTAAAGGAGATATAAATGAAATTATTATGCAACCTTCTGTTAGTTTAGATAAAGCAGATACAGATGGTGTAACTTATAAGTTTATATTTACTACTAAACCAGAGATTAAGTTTAACAAATATACTGATTTAAAGGTTAAAAAACCAAGTGTTAAGGTAACTGATAAAGACGTTGAAGAAGAAATAGAAAAGTTAAAGAAAGAATATGCTGATTTATCTGTAAAAGACGGAAAAATAGAAAAAGGTGATACAGCTGTTATCGACTTTGAAGGTTTTGATGGAGATAAAGCTTTTGAAGGTGGTAAGGGTGAAAATTACTCTCTTGAAATAGGTAGTAATTCATTTATACCAGGTTTTGAAGATGCACTAATTGGTCTTAAAGCCGGTGATAAAAAGGATGTAAAAGTTACATTCCCTAAAGATTATCATGCTGAAGAATTAAAGGGTAAACCTGTTACATTTAAAGTTTTAGTTCATGAAGTTAAAACTAAAGTATATCCAGAATTAAATGAAGAGTTCTTTAAAGATTTAGGATTAGATGATGTAAAAACATTAGATGATTTAAAAAAGACTATTAAAGATACTATGACTAGTAGCAAAGAATTTGAAGCAGAAAATAAATATGTTGATGATTTATTTGAAGCACTTCTTAAAGAAACTAGTGTTGAAGTTCCTCATGAATTAGTTCATGAAGAAATAGATAGAATGGTAAAACAATATGAAGAAAGATTGAAGATGCAAGGTGTTACATTAGACCAATTCTTTAAGTTTACTAATTCAAATATTGAAGCTTTAGAAGCTCAAATGCATGAAGAAGCAGAAAAAAGAGTTAAATTACGTTTTGCAATTGATGAAATAATTAAATTAGAAAAGATTAGCGTAACTGATGAAGAAGCAGAAAAAGATGCTATAGAAAAGGCTAAAAAACATAATATGGATAAAGATGAATATGTTAAAGCTTTTGGTGGATTAGATATGCTTAAATATGATTTAATGGTTAGTAAGGTAATTGAGATAATCAAGAAATAACATCATTTTGATGTTTTTTTCTTGCATTTTTTCTTATGTAGTGGTAGCATATAAACCTAATAGAGGTGTCTTATGAAAAATAACTGGTTAAAGATAATTAATTTTGATAATAGTTTTAATTATTCATATGATAATTTAGCTATCGTACTTGATTTTTTCTTTAGAGATTTTATCTTTGTAGGATATGATAAAGATAATATTATTGTAAGAAATATTTATTCTAATAAAGAATTTTTAGTAAAAAGAAATAATGATTTAAGAATTAAAGCTTCATTTAAAGATGCTGATGGTAAAAGAATAATAAATAGAAATCTTAAATTATATAGATATAATTATAAAGATATATCATTTAATCAAATGGGATTACAATTATTTTATAAAGATTCTGATAAGCTTAAACTTGATAAAACAACAATAAATTTAACCAAAAATAGAATGTGTTTGTGGGATTTACAAGTTGCTACTTTAGATCAAATAAAAATAAATTCATCTTTGTCTGTCCATTCAGATATGTTTATTGATTATGATATAAATGCTAAATATAGATATCCTGATTTATCTTTTGGTTTAAATATATTTAGAAATAATAAAAATACAATTAAAAGCGAAGGATATTATAATGATGGAATGGCATGTTTTGATGGATATAAAGTTATTAATAATACCATTCCTATAACAGAGTTAGCTATTAGTGGTATGAATAATTTATATGAACATAAAAAGCATTTATTAGAGAGGAAAAGTGTTAATAAAACAAATAAAATTGGCTTTGTATAAACTACTTTTTTAAATGTAAAAATTTTCCAAAAATTACTTAAATTAAATTCCTTAAATTTCTTGACTTTTAAGATACATAGTTTATAATAAAAGATAAATTTTGTTAATTGCATATGGAGGTTTTTTATGAATAAAACAGATTTACCAGTAATACTATTAAGAGGAATTGTTGTGCTTCCTTACGCAGAGTTAAAAATAGATTTAATGGATGAACTTGATACAAAGATAATAGAACTTGCAAATGAAAATCATGATGGTTTAGTTATACTAATATCACCTAGAGATTTTTCAGATGAAAGTGTTCAAATAGATAAATTACCAAGACTTGGAGTAGTTGGAAAAGTAACCAAAAAAACTGTTTTGCCTAATGGTTGTATAAGAGTTACCATAGAAGGAATTAAAAGGGCTAAAATAGATTCTTATATGCAATATAAAGGAGTAGATGATGTATTTGCATGCAAAGTATCTAGTCCAACTAAATATGCAATAGATAAAAGTGATGAAGAAATATTAGTTAGAAAATTAAAAAGAGAATTAGAAAACTATATTAATAAAGTTCCTTATGCATCAAATAGTATATTATCTAGTATTGTAAATATTGACGGAGTAAGTAAATTAGCAGATGTTATTGCAAATTATATGCCATCTACTTTTGAAAGAAAACATGAATTTTTAGAAACTATTAATCCTCATACTAGGGTTATGATGTGTTTAGAAGATATACAAAAAGAATTAGATGTATTTGAAATAGAAAAATCAATAGATAAAAAACTTAAAACAGAACTTGATAAAAATCAAAAAGAATTTATTTTAAGAGAAAAAATAAGATTAATTAAAGAAGAATTAGGAGATGTTTCTTCTAAAGATGATGATGCAGAAGAAATAAGAAATAAAATTGCTAAATTAAAGGCTCCAAGTAACATTATAGAAAAGTTAAATAAAGAATTGAAAAAATATGAGTCAACTCCATCAGCTTCTCCTGAAGTTGGTATAATCAGAAATTACATTGATGTTTTACTTAGTCTTCCTTGGAATAAATATACAAAAGATAATACTAACTTAAATGAAGTTAAGGAAAAATTAGATGAAAGCCATTATGGGTTAGAGGATATAAAAGAAAGAATTATAGAATACTTAGCTGTTAAGAAAAGAAGTGTATCTAATAAATCTCCTATTATCTGTTTAGTAGGTCCTCCAGGTGTTGGTAAAACATCACTTGCATCTTCTATTGCAAATGCGATTAATAGAAAATTTGTTAAAATATCAGTAGGTGGAGTAAATGATCCAGCTGAAATAATAGGACACAGAAGAACTTATATGGGAGCTAATCCAGGTAGAATTATTAATGCACTTAAAAAGTGTGGTTCTAATAATCCTGTATTCTTAATAGATGAAGTAGATAAGATGACAAAGGATATTAAGGGTGATCCTGCAAGTAGCTTGCTTGAAGTATTAGACCCACAGCAAAATAATAAGTTCTATGATAACTATGTTGAAGAAGCATATGACTTATCTAAAATTATGTTTATATTAACAGCAAATTATGAAGAACAAATTCCATCAGAGTTAAGAGATAGATTAGAAATCATTAATTTATCTAGTTATACTGAATATGAAAAGTTATTTATTGCAAAAGAACATTTAATTAAACTTTGCTTGCAAGATTATAAGTTAACTTCTGATAATATTAAATTTAGTAATGAAATAATATTAAAAATAATTAGAAATTATACTAAAGAAGCAGGCGTAAGAGAATTAGATAGAGTAATTAATAAGATAATTAGAAGATATGTTAAAGATATGTTAAGTAAGAACTTAGATACTATAAATACTAAAGTAACTGATAAAAAGTTAGAAGAGTATTTAGGAAAGATAAAGTATGAAGATAGTAGTATTTTAGATACTCCATCTTATGGTGTTGTAAATGGACTTGCTTATACTAAGTTTGGTGGTGAAGTGCTTCCAATAGAAGTTGTAACATATGAATCTAAAGAAAAATTTATTGCAACTGGTAATTTAGGTGATGTTATGATGGAAAGTGCAAAAATAGCACTTGGTCATATAAAAAGTCATGCTAAAGATTATAAAGTGGATTTAGAAGCTTTAGATAAGGTATGTATACATATAAATGCACTTGATGCTGCTGTACCTAAAGATGGTCCATCAGCAGGATGTGCTCTTGTAACTGCAATTATAAGTTCTGTAACAAAAAGATGTGTAGATAAGACTTATGCTATGACAGGAGAAATATCATTAACTGGTAAGGTTCTTCCTATAGGAGGATTAAAAGAAAAGTCTATAGGAGCTTATAGATCTGGTGTTAAAACTATATTTATACCAAAGAAAAATGAACATGACGTATCAGACATACCAAAAGAAGTAAGAGATAATATAAATATTATACTAGTTGATGATTATAAAGAAATATATGATGTAATATTTAAAAAAAGTAAGAAAAGCTAACATTTTCTCACTTTTTTTTCATATATATATAACTAGAAAGGATGGTATGTATGAAACAAATAATACCTTTTGTTAAAGATATTAACTTAAATTCTAATATATTTGAAATTACCTCAATAGCACTTGAACATAATTTAAAAATGGAAAATAATGATTCTATAGTAGGAGTATTTACAGTAAGTGGTAAATATAAGATAAATGAAATAAGTCTTAATGAAGAATCTTTTGAAAACAATATTAATTTTGATATAACACTTGATGATAAATATGATGCATCTAAAGTAAAAATAGATATAGATGATTTTTATTATGAAATAGTTGATGATGTATATCTTAGGGTACATATTGATGTATTAGTAGATAATTTAGTTTATGTTAAAAAGCCTTTACTTGAAGAGAAAAAGGAAGAAAAGGTAAATATAGAAGATGTTATACCTAGTATAAAAAAAATAGATGAAAGAAGTTCATCTACAAATAATATAGAAGAAGAGGTGATTGATATTAAAGAAGATGTTAAAGATATAGATAATGAAAAAACTGAAGAAAGAGATGAAAACTTTAATAAAGAAGAAATAGTTAATAATATTAGTTCTAGTTTTTTATCAGAAGAAAACTCTTTTGCAACATATAAAGTTCATATTGTAAGAGAAAGTGAAACTATAGATACTATTATAGAAAAATATAATACTACTAAAGAAGAATTAGAAAAATATAATAGTTTAGATAATATAATATTGGGTTCTAAAATAATAGTACCAGTAAGTAATGAATAATTGTTTAATTAAAGAAGTAGTAAGAAATTATTCTAGGGGTATTAAAAAGTGTAAATTATATTCCTCATCTGTTATATATACCGATAATAATGATAAAAAATTTGTAGCTAAAGAAAATAATAATAATATATTAGAAATTTATAATTATTTAAATTCTAGGGGGTTTAATTATTTACCTAAATTAGTTTATCTAAATGATAAGGGATATATTTATGAATATGAAGAAAATACTAATATGCCCGATGAACAAAGAATAAGTGATTTAATTAAGATGGATGCATTACTTCATAATAAAACAGTATATTATAAAGATACATCTTTAGATGAGATTAAAGAAATGTATGAAAAGTTAAATGAACAAATAAATGATACATTTACATATTATGATAAATTGTTAAATGAAATTGAACAAAACGTATATATGTCTCCATCTTTTTATATGTTAGCAAGAAACTCATCTGCTATATTTTCATGCCTTAATTTTTGTCATAATTCTTTGGAAAAATGGTATGAAATAATGAGTGAAAAAAGAAAAAAAAGAGTAGTTCTTCTTCATAATAATTTGAGTGTAGATCATATATTAAGATCTAATGATAACGTGTTAATAAGTTGGAACAAATCATATAGAGATATACCAATATATGATTTCATTAAATTATATAAAGAAAATTATAGCAAATACGATTTTAATGAGTTATATAAAGAGTATAATAAAAAATTTCCATTATTAGAAGAAGAAAAAATGCTTCTTTTTATACTCCTTTTTATACCTGATAAAATAAAGTTTAATACTAAAGAAATATTATCTACTATAGATGTAGGTAAGTTATGTAATTATTTATATATAACAGATAATTTATTTATGGAAAATGAGGCAAAATATTCCAAAGAACAAGATAAGAATATCAATAAATAAAAGGAACACCTGAAATCTTGCACATAGTATTAATGTTAATATAGCTTGATAAAATGTTATAAAGCAAAAAGCAATAACTAATATTAAATACTTGGCAAGTTTACCTCCAAATAAATTGTTAAAACGCATATTAATCACCTTTACAGTATTTTATGTAAAAATTTATTATGTGTGTCGAATTATGTCGTACGATTTTTAAAATTGTGAAAATAGTAAAATAACATGCAGAAAATAAAATTCTGCATTTTTTAATTGTACAAAAATTGTTAAATCTGCTATAGCAAAAATTAAAAATTTGTAAATAAAG
>OIZL01001633.1_pt1 | contig 11630 bp, 10 predicted proteins | sample 1588541 | NCBI WGS metagenome assembly OIZL01 (sample SAMN03283285) | human gut metagenome | biome: human-associated habitat; material: feces | host: Homo sapiens | place: Peru | collected 2012 | reverse complement strand
AAGGGTCTTAAACAAGGCTTATCTAAAATAGAAGTAGCAAGATATCTCTATATTAGTTTAGGTAAGAAACTAGTATATGATAGAAACTTTAATGTAAATATAGAATCTAGTTCTAATGATTCAATATATAATAGAGTAATAGATTTTAATAATCTTGACACTAATAGAATTATATGTAAATCATGGGCAACTTTATATAGAGAATTATTACTAGCAAGCGGATCATTTTCTGAAAAAGATGTTGTTATTAAAAGATCAAATGCAAGATACTCCCATGTATGGGTAGAAATAGATTTAGATTCTAATCTTAAAGTCATCGCAGATGCAACTAATGTTTATAATGTAAATGGACTTATGGCAAATGACTTATCTAATATAAAAATGGAAAAAGAAACATTTGGCTTCTTACTAGAAAGTAAAGAAAAAGAAATATCATCGGTAGATGACTTAAGAAAAGAAGTAGAAAAACAAAGTACTAACGAAAAAATAAAATCATTTATTAAAAAAATAGATACATCACTTGGTTATATAGAAGGAGAATATAAAGATGTAATAAATAGTTATAAAACACTAGTAAACAATTTTAAAGATAACTCATTAATAGAAAAATTGTTTAGTAAATCCTCTTTAAGTACAAGCATTATCCCACACGTATCCTCATACTTAACTCAAAATGGCTATGGAACATATGAAGCATATACATTTACAAAAAATATATTTTCATCAAGATTAAACATAGATATAAGACTCGCAGGAGAAAACAATGGTTATTTCACTCTAGCATATAATATAGGGCTAGATGATGAATTATATTATGTATATGATGAAGAAAAAGGATTTAAAGAAGTATCTTATAAAGAGTGGATTCCACTAGGTAGGAGAATATAATGATAAATGAAATATTAGATTTATGTTATAAAAAAATAGATATTATTAAGAAAAGTAATTTAAATGAAAATGATAAATTAAAAGAACTATCAAAATTAAATAATTTAATAGATAATCTAAAAGTAAAAGGATGTTTTACTAATATGGGTATAACTCTAGGAGTTAGCGTTCTTTCATATTTAGGAATAAAAGATGAAGAATTAGTAGATACATATTTAAAACTAGTAGATTATGAAACAAAAGAAGAAGAAACAGAGTTTAAAATAATATATTAAGGAGGAGATAATATGAAAATAGTTATTCATAACAACGATAATTTAAAAGAAGAAGAAATTACTGAAGTAGTCTTAAGAGCAAAAGCAATACTTTTAAATAATGAAAACATATTACTTGCAAATGAAGATAATATACTTCAGTTTCCAGGAGGACATGTAGAAGAAGGAGAAAAACTAGAAACTTGTTTAAAAAGAGAAATATTAGAAGAAACTGGTATTGAAATTGAAGATAACGAAATAGGAAAATGTTTTCAAAAAGTAATATTTATGAACAAAGACTGGCCAAGTGCTGGAAAAAATAGAAAATGTGAAATATATTATTATGAAGTTAAAACAAATAAATTACCAGATTTAAGTAAAGTTCATTTAACAGAAAGTGAAAAGAATCAACACTTTAAAGTAGACTTTATTCCTTTAAAAGATTCAATCAAATATATCAAAGATAATATGCCAAAAGCAGAAAAAAATAAAGTAATTTCTCCAGATATGATAGAAGCAATAGAAGAATATATTAAAGGAAAAAATAATAATGAATGAAATACAGAATTATTTAAACATAATATTTGAAAATATAGTATTCAAAATAATAATAAGTAATAAAATATCAAAAGACTATAAATATAAAAAAATAATAATAGAAAATAAAATAAAAAATTATTATGTAAGTAAATACACAGATAAACAAACATTTAATGAATTAATTAATAAAGAAGATATAATAAAATATATAATTGATAAAGCAAATTACTTTAAACAAATAAATGTATTTTCAGAAAACTATAACTATGAAATTAAAATTAGCAAGAAAAACAAAATATTCTTTAATAAAACAAGTAATAATACAAACTATAAAATAAATACTATGGTTAATAAAAAAAAGAATTATATTTTAGAAGAAGGAAATATAATAAAACCTCTTATAGATATGGGTATATTTACGAGTGAAGGAAAAGTAATAAACTCTAAATATGATAAATATAGACAAATTAATAAATTTATTGAAATTATAGATAATGAATTAAAAGATAAAGATATTAAAAATCTAAATGTTATAGATTTTGGATGTGGAAAATCATATTTAACATTTGTTTTATATTATTATTTTACTGAAATAAAACATATTAATGTTAACATGATAGGATTAGATTTAAAGAAAGAAGTAATAGAAAACTGTAATAAAGCAGCTAAAAAATATAATTATAATAATTTAAAGTTTGAAGTAGGAGATATTAATGGATATAATTGCCCGTTTGATGTAGATATAGTAGTTACACTTCATGCATGTGATAAAGCAACTGATTATGCTTTATATAATTCGATTAAATGGAATACAAAAATGATATTCTCAGTTCCATGTTGCCAGCATGAAATATTTAAAACATCAAACTATAGTGCTAATATATTAAATAGATATAGTATAGCTAAAGAAAGAATCTCAGCATTATGTACAGATATAATTAGATGTAATCTACTTGAAGTAATGGGATATAAAACAGATTTACTTGAGTTTATTGACCTAGAAGGAACACCAAAAAACTTATTAGTGCGAGCAGTAAAATCTAATATACCTAAAAATATAAAAGAGCAGTTTCTAAAAGAAGTAGAAGAAATACTAACATTATCAAATGCAAAACAAACACTATACGAATTATTAAAAAATGACATTTATAAGTAAAATGATGAAAAACACTTGAAATACTTAGTATTTTGTGGTAATATCTTATTAACACATGAATGTGTTTTTTATTTGGGAGGTGCTTTTGTGAAAAAAATTAAAAAGTTTTTTAAAGGAATAAGCAAAGAAAGAAAAATGGTTAGATGGCCTGATAGTAAGACACTAACTAAATACTCATTAATAAGTATTATATTAATAGCGTTCTTTGGACTATATTTTTATGGTTTAGATGCTTTATTTGCATTAATAAGGGGGCTAATATAATGGAAGGAAAAAAATTATGGTATGTAGCTAATGCATACGTAGGTCATGAAGAAAAAGTTAAAGATTACCTAGAATCAAGAAGAGAAAGCATGGGGATGGATAACAATATCTTTAGAGTTGTTATACCAGAAAGAACAGAAGTAGAAATTAAAGACGGAGTTAAAAAAGAAAAAGTACATAAACTATTCCCAGGATATGTATTAATAGAAATGATTATGTCTGATGAAGCATGGTATGTTGTACGTAACACTCCAGGAGTAACTGGATTTATAGGTTCTTCAGGAAAAGGAGCAAAACCAATTCCACTAACAGATGAAGAAGTAAAAAGATTTATCGGTGATGAAGAAAGTAAAGAAGTACCAATTAATACTAATGTAGAAAAAGGCGACTCTGTAAGTATAATTGATGGACCATTCAAAGGAATGTTTGGAAAAGTAGAAAGTATTGACAAAGAAAACGAAAAACTAAATGTTCTAATAGACTTATTCGGACAAGAAACACCAGTTGAAGTTGACTTGGTACAAATCACAAAAGCATAAAATAATTATAGAAAAGGGGGGAAGAAAATGAACGAAGTTACAGAAAAATTATTACAATTAAGAGAAGCAAAAGTAAGAGAACTAATGCGTTATCAAAATATGTTAGAAGCTGTAGAATGCGAACTTAAAAGCATTGATGAACAAATATGTAATGTTAACGGACATAACTATACATCATGGACACTAAAACAAAGCCCAATTTTAGATAAAGAATGTTATTTAGAAAGAAAATGTACAGTATGTGGAAGAAGAGAAATAACAGATGATCAAGAAATGTTAAACTCTTACAGCGTAAGATTACATAGTATAAAATAAATCTTGATAATATTTACATAATGTGATAATATAATTAGGCAAGTTTATGTTATATATAAACTTAAAAAAGTGGGAGATTATTGGATTATTATCGTGAACCACTCACGAAAATGCGAAAAAATAATTAAATTAATAGGAGGTGTTTTTCGTGGCAAAGAATGTTGTTAAGAAGATTAAATTACAAATACCTGCAGGAAAAGCTACACCAGCTCCACCAGTTGGAACTGTATTAGGCCCAGCAGGAATCAACTTACAAGAGTTTTGTACAAAATATAATGAAGCAACAAGAGAAAAAATGGGAGATATAGTGCCTGTAGAAATCAGTATCTATGATGATAGATCATTTGATTTCGTACTTAAGACTCCACCAACTGCTTCATTACTACTTAAAGTTGCTGGTATTGAGAAAGGAAGCACTAAGGGAGCTAATCAAATCGTAGCTACTATAACTAAAGATGATATAGTTAAAATTGCTGAAACTAAAATGCCAGATTTAAATGCATATTCACTAGATGAAGCTGTTAAGATTGTATCTGGAACTGCAAGAAACATGGGAATAGCAATTAAAGGACTAAATGATGCAGAACTTAAAGAACAAGCTAAAGAAGCAGCTGAAGCTGAAGCACAAGCGGCAAAACTTGATGAAGAATTAGCTGAAATGGAAGAAAGTGCTAAAGAAATGGCTGAAGGAAATGCAAGCGTAGAAGTAGAATCTACAGAACAAACTAAAGACGAAGAAGAAAGTACAGAAGAATAATAAAATAAAAATAGAATAATCCAAACACCACATAAGGAGGAAAATATGAAGAAACATAGTAAAGTGTATGTGGAAGCTTTAAATAATGTTGATAAGACTAAATCTTATGATGTTACCGAAGCGATCAAAGTACTTAAAAGTTTAAAATCTAAGAAGTTTGATGAAACTGTGGAAGCTGTATTTAAAGTAAATATGGATACTAAAAAAACAGATCAAAATATTAGAGGAAGCTTAGTATTACCTAACGGAACTGGTAAAACTAAAAGAGTACTAGTTATTACTAAAACTAAAGCAAATGAAAGTGCTGAAGCAGATTACTGTGGAGCTGAAGATATGATTGAAAAAATCGAAAAAGAAAATTGGTTTGATTTTGATGTAATCGTAGCAACTCCAGAAATGATGGCTTCACTAGGAAAATTAGGTAAAGTATTAGGACCTAAAGGATTAATGCCAAACCCTAAACTAGGAACTGTTACAACTAATGTAAAAGATGCTATTAGTAATATTAAAAAAGGTATGGTAGAATACAAAAATGATTCATTTGGTAATGTACATACAGTTATAGGTAAATTATCATTTAGCGAAGATAAATTAGAAGAAAATCTAAAAGCAGTAGCTAGTGAATTATTAAGAGTTAAACCAACAGCAATAAAAGGTACTTATATTACAAATGTAAGTTTATCTTCAACTATGAGCCCTGGTATTAAAATTGATAAAACTACTCTAGGTTTATAGTAATAAATTAAAGACGGACATAATAAAATTGTTCGTTTTTTGTTTGCCTCTTGACACAGAAAAAGGCGACCTTTATAATTATAAATAGAGAATAGAGGTACAAATAATATGAAAGATAAGAAGTTTATTTATGGAAGCATAATAGCAGTTGCTTTTTTATTAACAGCTGGTTTAACATATGCTTATTTTAGTTTAACTATTAGTGGTAATGATGTAGCAGAGACTATTAATGTAAGCACTACAAAAATAGGACTAATTTACACAGACGGAAACGAAATTAAAACTAATGGTATTGAGCCTAACTGGACTACTACCAAAACTATTACAGTAGAAAATACAGGGAATGAAGAAGCATATTACGCTCTTGGATGGCAAAAATTATATAACGAAGTTCAAAAAGACGAACTAGTAATTAGAAGTACATGTACAAGCACAGGAGCAACAGGTGGGACATGTGATAATACTGATAATGTAGTTATCCCACAAACAACAGAAGTAACAGCAGAAGCAAATAAAGTATTATATCCGTATAAAGAAAATGTATTAATATTGCCCGGAGAAACGCACACATATACAATAACTATAGAGTTCATAAATTATGAAGATAAACCACAAAACTATAATCAAGGTAAAAAGTTTTATGGAACTCTTGGAGCAGCAGAAAGTACTAAAAAATTACCGACTCTTGCAAACTATTTAACAGATAATTATAGTAAACTCGGATTAACAAAAATAGATCAAGCATCAACAGGTAATCAAAGTTATGATACTACAGAATATAGATATCAAGGTAAAACTCTGAATAACTATATAACATTTAATGGGGAAGATAATGTTTGGAGAATAATAGGCGTATTTGAAGTAGAAACACCTAACGAGGATGGAACATATACAAAAGAAAATAAAGTAAAATTAATAAGAGATAGTATTGAAACAAATATAGCTTGGAATGAAAATGGTAGTGAAGGCGACAACGATTGGACTACATCAACGTTAATGACAACATTAAATTCTGGTGATTATTATAACAGAACCGGTACGTATTTAAGTAATGGATTAACTACTGAAGCAAAAAGCCAAATAAGCACAACAAAATGGTATCTAGGAAATGGAGATAACAATAAAAGTGCAAAAGATTTATATGTACAAGAAAGAAGCACAAGTGTACATAATGGTAATAGTCAAATATGGGATGGGAAAGTAGCATTAATGTATCCAAGTGATTATTTGTATGCAAGTAGTACATGTTATAATAGTGGAGTTTTGGGAAATGGTTATTCTGATTCTACTTGCACAAGTACTAATTGGTTATTTAGTGGATTACGATACTGGAGTGTAACACCTGTTTCCGTGGATAAACTTGGAGCATTATACGTAAATAATGTCGGTAATTTGATAAATGGTCTTGTAATTAAAAGTTCTACAGCTGGTTTATGTCCTTCGATATATCTTAGTCCTAACATAAAATATGTAAGTGGTGATGGAACTGGTGATAATCCTTTTGTGATTGAGTAAAAATATTAAAATTATATCGATTTATAATTGATATAATTTTAATTTGTTTGTATAATTATTTTAGTTATAGGAGTACTTATGAAAGATGTTAAACTTGAAAGATTTTTAAATAAGATAGATTTTGATATAAATAAATATCCATATTTTAATGAGTATTTACTAGATAAAGTTACTTTAAATAAAAAACTTAATAGTATGACTTTATATATTAAAATGCATGAGATAATGGGAGTAGATGCATATAAAGACCTTGTGAGTAAAAGTAAAAACTTTACTAGTGCTAGTAAAGTAGAATATGTATTTATATTAGAAGATAAAAATAAATATATAAAAGAGTATCTTGAATACTATTTTAATTTGATTATAAATAAATGTCCTAGTTTATGTTCTACAGATTTAAATAAAGTTAAGTATGATAACAATATTATTACTTTTGAAGTACTTAATAGTGCTGAAGAAGATAAGATTATGTTATATAAAAATGAAATAATTTCTTTTATGAAGTTAATGGGTTTTGATGTAGATATTAAAACTAATATTAATGAAGAAGAACATAATAAACTTAAGGAAGAGATTAATCTTGAAGTAAGTAATAGTAAAGAAAGTGCTCCTAAAGATGCTAAAAAGATTATTAAGGGTTCATTTATTAAGGGGGAGAGTACTCTTATAAAGAATCTTATTACTGCGATGGATAATGTTATTATTACTGGGTTTGTCTTTGGGATAGAGGGGAAAACTACACCTAGTGGATGGAATATAATTACACTTAAGATAAGTGATTATAGTGATAGTATAGTTGCTAATATGTTTTATAGAAAAGAAGCTAAAAGTGAATATGATAGAGTACTTGGTGAAATAAACATTGGTTCTTGGTATACTTTTAGAGGATATGTTAAACTTGATACTAGAAGTGGAGATTATGTATTTAGTGTTAATGATATGGAAACTCATAATAGAAGTAAAGAAAAAAGAACTGATAATGCAGAAAATAAACGTATAGAACTTCATTTACATACTAATATGAGTCAGATGGATGGCCTTATTCCGTTTAAGAAATTACTTAGTAAAGTAAAAGATTTTGGTATGAATGCAGTTGCTGTTACTGATAAGAATAGTATACAAGTATTTCCTAAATTATATAAAAATAAAGGGGATTTAAAAGTACTTTTTGGATGTGAACTTAGTGTTATAGATGATGTTAATAAGATTATTACTAAAGATAGTGATGTTTCATTATATGATGAGATAGTTGTATTTGATTTTGAAACAACAGGTTTTAATGCGTTTGCTGGAGATTCTATTATTGAAATAGGAGCAGTTACTATTAAAAATGGTGAAATTATAAGTGAGTTTAGTGAACTTATTAATCCAGGGCGTAAACTTAAACAAGCAATTATAGATGTTACTCATATAACAGATGATATGCTTGAAGATAAACCTTTTGAAGAAGAAGTATTTTTAAGATTTAAAGAGTATTATGGAAATAAACCTATGATAGCGCATAATGCTAAGTTTGATGTTTCATTTATTAAGAGTTGTTATGAAAAATATAATCTTGGAGAGTTTGATAATCCTGTTATAGATACCCTTGAGATGTCAAGAGCGCTTACTCCAGATGAAAGACGTCATGATCTTGAATCATTAACTAAAAGATATGGAGTTACGTTTGAAGCAGATGCTCACCATAGAGCTACTTATGATGCAGCAGGTACTGGTAAAGCATATTATAAGATGCTTGAACATGTAGATAAAAAAGATTTTAAAGTTATAAGTGATTTAAAAAAACTAGTTAATATAGATACTATTATGAAAACTAGTAGACCATTTGATATTATATTAATAGTTAAAGATAATGTTGGACTTAAGAATCTATTTAAGATTATTAGTTATGCTAATACTAAATATTTCTTTAAAGGGGCAAGGATGCCTAAGAGTGAACTTACTAAATTAAGAGAAGGTATAATTATAGGAAGTGGTTCTTATACTGGAGAAGTTTTTGAAGCAGCTAAAACTAAGAGTGAAGATGATCTTAGGAATGTGATGGAGTATTATGATTTTATTGAAGTTAATCCTCCTAGTATATTAACTCATTTAACTGAAACTAGTGATTTTACTAATATGTTTGAGATTAAAGAAACTATAAAGAAGATTATATGTGCAGCTGATAGTATTAATAAACCTGTTTGTGCGTGTGGAGATGTGCATACGCTTGATCCAAATGATAATATATATAGAGAAATATTAGTTGCTCAAAAACAACCTGGAGGTGGCGTTCATCCGCTTAACAGAAGTGCGATTAAAACTATACCTAATGCTTATCTTAGGACTACTGATGAAATGCTTAGTGAGTTTGATTTTATAGATGAAGAAAAAAGACGTGAGATAGTTATTGATAATACTCATAAGATTGCTGATATGGTTGGGGATGTGCAAATTATTAAACCTGGGTTATGTGCTCCTAAAATGGAAAACTCTGCAGAGGAAATGAGAGATATTGTTTATACAACTGCACATTCTATATATGGAGAGGTGTTACCTGAAATAATTGAAACAAGACTTGAAACAGAACTTAATGGTATTATAGGTGGACAATATGATGTTATTTATCTAATTGCTCAAAGACTGGTTAAACATTCTAATGAATCAGGGTATATAGTTGGTTCAAGAGGTAGTGTTGGTTCTTCATTAGTTGCGACTTTTATGAATATTACAGAAGTTAATCCTCTTCCTCCTCATTATGTTTGTCCTAAATGTAAAAGGTGTTTATTTGAAGTAGATGGGGAGAGCCTTGATAAGAAATATGGTAGTGGTTTTGATATGCCGGATCTTAAATGTGAATGTGGCAGTATGATGAAGAAACAAGGGCAAAATATACCATTTCAAACATTCCTTGGATTTAAAGCAGAAAAAACACCGGATATAGATTTAAACTTCTCTGGTGAGTTCCAAGCTGAAGCACATAAATATACTCGTGTACTATTTGGAGATGAGTACGTTTATAGAGCTGGTACTGTTACAACTATAGCAGAAAAAACAGCATATGGATTTGTTCTTAAGTATACAGAAGATAAAGGAATACATTTAAGAAGAGCTGAAATAGAAAGACTTGCTCAAAATATAACTGGTATTAAAAGAACAACTGGTCAGCATCCGGGTGGTATAATTGTTATTCCGAATTATAAAGATGTATTTGATTTTACACCTTATCAAAAACCTGCTGAAAATATGGAGGCAGAATGGCTTACAACACACTTTGAGTTTCATGATATAGAAGAGAATGTATTAAAATTAGATATACTTGGACACGATGATCCAACTGTACTTAAATATTTAAGTGATGATACTGGTGTTAAACTTGATGATATACCTCTTGATGATAGAAAAGTTATGAGTTTATTTAGTAGTAGTGAAGCTCTTGGTCTTAATGAATCACAAATATGGACTACTGTTGGTTCTTTAGGTGTTCCTGAGTTTGGTACTAAGTTTGTTATGCAGATGCTTGAAGATACAAGACCTAAAACATTTGCTGAACTTATTAAAATATCTGGTTTATCTCATGGTACTGATGTATGGCTTGGTAATGCTCAAGAAATAATTAAGCAAGGTATATGTGAGTTTAAAGATGTTATTGGATGTAGAGATGATATTATGGTTTCTCTTATAAGTTATGGTATTGAAAGTCAACAATCATTTAAAATAAGTGAGTTTGTTCGTAAAGGTAAAGTTGCTAAAGATCCAGAAACTTGGGTAGGATATGCTCAAATTATGAAAGATCATAATGTTCCTGAATGGTTTATTGGTTCATGCGAAAAGATAAAATACATGTTTCCAAAAGCACATGCTGCAGCATACGTTATAAATGGATTTAGAGTTGCTTGGTTTAAAGTATATTATCCTATATATTATTATAGAGTTATGTTCTCTATTAGAAAGAGTGACTTTGATATTGAAACTATGATTAAAGGTAAAGAAGCTGTTAAAAAGATGATTAAACAAATAGAAGAAGATAATGATCGTAAAGCTAAAGATGAAGCTGTATATGATACATTACTTGTCGCTAATGAGATGCTTGAAAGAGGATTCCATTTTGAAAATATCAGCTTAGAAAAGAGTGATGCGGTTATGTTTAGAGTAACTGAAGATGGTAAGGGTTTAATTCCACCATTCTCATCTCTTCCATCAATGGGAGATATAGGAGCAAGAAAACTTGCTGAAGAAAGAGATAAGAAACAATTTGTATCAATTGAAGACGTTCAAAATAGAGGAAAAGTATCACAAACATTAATAGATATTATGAGAGGAATGAATATATTTGAAGGACTTCCTGAAAGTAGTCAGTTATCTATATTTGATTTTGGAGTGTAAAATATGAAAGTGGTAGTTCTTGGAAGTAGTAGTAAAGGTAATAGTACGTTTGTAGAAATAAATGGAATTAAGTTTTTAATAGATGTAGGTTTTTCGTTTAAATATATTAGTGATAAACTTTTAGAAATAAATGAAGAAGTTAAGAATCTAGATTTTATAATTATTACACATGCTCATAGTGATCATATAAATAGTTTATATACTTTTTATAGATTAAATATACCTATATATATAGGAATAGATACATATAGAGAAGTTAAAATCAAAGATAAAGTTAAGGATGTAATATTTGTTGATGAACT
>OIZL01001632.1_pt1 | contig 11630 bp, 10 predicted proteins | sample 1588541 | NCBI WGS metagenome assembly OIZL01 (sample SAMN03283285) | human gut metagenome | biome: human-associated habitat; material: feces | host: Homo sapiens | place: Peru | collected 2012 | reverse complement strand
AACTGACCCCCTATGCCCTCAGAGAGCTTGTCAAGGCGGTCTATGTGGATGCACCGGACAAGTCCAGCGGCAAGCGCAGGCAGAAGGTACATATTGAGTACGATCTTGTAGGCTACATCCCCGTGGACGAGCTGCTAAAAGCGGAACAGGCATGACCGAGATCATGCCTGTTCCACGAAATTTGAGTTTTACTGTCTTACCAGCAGGGAGCCATGCCGCTTCCTTTTTTATTTACAGCTATGCTTTATGCAAAAAGCATTAAAGAGCTTCCACTATGGTGGCAACGCCCATGCCGCCGCCTACGCAAAGGGTAGCCAGACCGTACTTGGAGCCGCGGCGCTTCATCTCGTAAAGCAGGGTCACAAGTATACGGCAGCCGGAAGCGCCTATCGGGTGACCAAGGGCCACGGCGCCGCCGTTTACGTTTACCTTATCCATATCAAAGCCAAGCTCGTTTGCAACGGCCACGCTCTGGGCGGCGAAGGCTTCGTTGGCCTCTATAAGGTCGATGTCCTTCAGCTCAAGGCCGGCCTTCTTGAGGGCCTTACGGGTGGCGTACACGGGGCCGATACCCATTATGCTGGGATCTACGCCCGCGCTTGCGCCGGTAACTATCTTGGCAAGGGGCTTTACGCCAAGCTCCCTGGCCTTTTCAGCGCTCATTACGACCACGGCAGCGGCGCCATCGTTTATGCCGGAGGCGTTGCCAGCCGTTACGGTACCGCCATCGCGCTTGAACGCGGGCTTGAGGTTGGCAAGCTTTTCAACGGTGGTGTCAGGACGCGGCTGCTCATCTACCTTGAACTCTACCATTTCCTTCTTAACCTTTACCATTACGGGAACTATCTCTTCGTCAAACTTGCCTTCGGCAAGGGCAACGCCGTACTTGTGCTGGCTGTTGGCGGAGAACTCATCCTGCATCTGGCGGGTCACGCCGAACTTCTCGGCAACGTTCTCGGCGGTGATGCCCATGTGGTAGTTGTTAAAGGCGTCCCACAGGCCATCGTTTACCATAACGTCAACGACCTTGCCGTCGTTCATCCTGTAACCGAAACGGGCGTTAGGCAGAGCATAAGGCGCAAGGCTCATGTTCTCCATGCCGCCTACTACCATAACGTCGGCGTCGCCGGCGGCGATCATGTCAGCCGCAAGGTTTATGCACTTGAGGCCGCTGCCGCAAACGTTGTTTATGGTAAGCGCGGGGACGGTATCGGGGATACCGGCCTTTATGGAAGCCTGGCGGGCGGGGCTCTGGCCGAGACCGGCCTGCAGCACGTTACCCATCAATACTTCGTCAACATCTTCGGGCTTTATACCGGCCCTGCGTACAGCTTCCTTGATAACTATAGCGCCCAGCTCTACCGCGGGGGTGTTAGCCAAGCTGCCGCCAAACTTGCCAATTGCGGTACGGCAAGCGCCTGCTAATACGATTTCCTTAGCCATTGTTTCTCTCCTTTTAATATTTATTATATCGGCTTTAAGCTTACGCTTCAAAACCGGTCATGTCCATAGGCTTAAGCTCGGGGCTTATTATAAGCTCGGCTTCGGTAACGGCCTGGATCTGCTCAACGGTGAACTCGGGGTTGTATTCGACAAGCTCAAGGCCCTTATCGGTAACGTTCATAACGCCCATCTCGGTAACTATCATGCTTACGCAGTTGATGGCGGTGTAGGGCAGGCGGCACTTCTTCAGTATCTTGGGATTGCCCTTTGCGGTATGCTCCATGGCGACTATGACCTTCTTTGCGCCTACCAGCAGGTCCATAGCGCCGCCCATGCCGGGCATCTTCTTGCCGGGGATTATCCAGTTGGCAAGGCTGCCTTCCTGATCCACCTCAAGGCCGCCAAGAACAACAGCGTCCACATGGCCGCCGCGAATGAGGGCGAAGGAGTCGGAAGAATCGGTGAACGCGCCGCCGAGAACGACGGAGGAGGGGTTGCCGCCGGCGTCAACGAGGTGCATAGCGTCCGCATGCTCGGCATCGGGAGCGGGGCCCTGGCCTACTATGCCAAGCTCGCTGTGTACGGTAACATGAATCCCTTCGGGCAGATAGTTTGTGCAAAGAACAGGCAGGCCGATGCCGAGGTTTACAACCATACCGTCGGTGAATTCCTGAGCGACACGCCTTGCTATAAAGGGCTTAATCAAGCTTTTTTCCATTTTATTTACCCTCCCTGACTACTATGTAATTGACCAGAATACCCGGGGTCATAACGTTCTCGGGCTCGATCTCGCCAACCTCAACAAGTTCCTCAGCTTCTACTATAACAAGATCTGCTGCAGTGGCCATAACGCGATTAAAGTTCTGGGCGCTGCCCTTGTACCATACGTTGCCGGCCTTATCCACCTTGTATGCGCCTATAAGTGCAACATCGGCGCGCAGAGGCTTCATTACCAGGTAATCCTTACCGTCGTAATTGACCTTGCCGCGTACCAGCGGGCTATCCTCGACCAGAGTACCCACGCCGGTAGGAGTGATGACGCCGCCAAGACCTGCGCCGCCGGCGCGGATCATTTCGGCAAGGCTGCCCTGGGGAACAAGGTCTACCTTAAGTTCGCCCTTTGCCCATTTTTCAACAGCCTCGGGATTGGTACCGAGATGGCTGCCGATGTAGCCCTCTATCTGGCCATTGTGTATCATTTTTGCCCAGCTATAGTATTCATCGCCGTCAGGCCCGTTAAGCTTGGACGAATCGTTATGGATGGTGTGGAAGTGGCCCTTGCCGCTCTTTGAAAGAGCATCGATAATTGAAAGGGCGCTGCCGCAGCCCACGAAGCCGCCCATCATTATGGTAGCGCCATCGGGGATCAAATCGACAGCCTGCTGTGCCGTGATGATCTTGTTTTTCATAGAAGCCTCCGTTAAGTTTATGATTTAGGCCGCATATGCAGCCCATAGCAAATAGTATCATGCGGTGTGCCCGCATAAAATAATTTTACGCCACGAGCCTGATAATGTCAAACGATTCTGCGCTTTTTGTAGAGGAAACGGCGGGATATACATAGCTTTCGGGATACAATCATATAAGCGCAGCGCGATTTCACATTTATATGACCCTCTGGACTTTTTTTATTGACACATGGAGGTTATAATAATATTAAATTAAGGTATCGCATATGAAAGGAGTATGAACGTGAGCGTAAAGGAACACGAACCCCCCAAGAAACCACTTATATACTATGGCATAATGGCATTTTTAACGCTTATGCTGCTTAATGTATTCGTATTTCCTCTGCTGTTTAAAAATCAGGTGAGCGAGGTTGGCTACAATGACTTCCTGAGCATGGTGGACAAGGGAATGGTACAGGAGGTTGCACGGGACGAATCGGCGGGGAGTATAACCTTTTCCACCAAGGATGAGGCCGGAAAGCTTCGCATATACCAGACCGGCATATGGCCTGACGACACCCTGCTGAAGCGGCTTGAGGACGCCGGGGTAAAGTTTGCCTCGGAGATACCTACGCAGGCTTCGCCCCTGCTGACCATACTCATATCATGGGTGCTGCCTGTGCTTATATTCAGCTTTATAGGAAAGCTTATAATGAAGCGCATGACCAGCGCCGGCAATATGGGCAACGCCATGAGCTTTGGCAAGGCCAACGCCAAGATATACGTTGAGGCGCAGACGGGCAAGACCTTTGCCGACGTTGCCGGAGAGGACGAGGCAAAGGAATCCCTGCAGGAGATAGTGGACTTTTTGCATGAGCCTGCAAAGTACGCCGCGATAGGCGCAAAGCTGCCCAAGGGGGCGCTGCTCGTCGGCCCCCCGGGTACGGGTAAAACGCTGCTTGCAAAGGCGGTGGCGGGCGAGGCAAAGGTGCCGTTCTTCTCCATATCCGGCTCCGAATTTGTTGAGATGTTCGTAGGCATGGGCGCGGCCAAGGTAAGGGACCTTTTTAAGCAGGCCAACGAAAAAGCGCCGTGCATAGTGTTCATAGACGAGATAGATACCATAGGTAAAAAGAGGGACGGCGGCGTTGGCTCAAACGATGAGCGCGAGCAGACGCTCAACCAGCTGCTTACCGAAATGGACGGCTTTGACCCGCAGAAGGGCGTTGTTATACTGGCGGCTACAAACAGGCCGGATACGCTTGACAAGGCGCTGCTGAGGCCAGGCAGGTTCGATAGGCGCATACCGGTTGAGCTGCCAGATCTTAACGGAAGGATAGCCATACTTAAGGTACACGCCAAGGACGTTAAGATGAGCGGCAACATAGATTTTGACGCTATAGCAAGGGCGACCAGCGGCGCAAGTGGCGCAGAGCTTGCCAACATAATAAACGAAGCGGCGCTCAGGGCCGTCAGGCTTGGTAGGGACAGCGTTATACAGGCGGACCTTGAGGAGAGCGTGGAGGTTGTGATTGCCGGCTATCAGCGCAAGGGAGCGGTAATAGCGCCCGAGGAAAAGAAGATAGTGGCCTACCATGAGATCGGCCATGCGCTCGTAGCCGCAAAGCAGACGGATTCCGCGCCGGTACACAAGATAACCATAGTGCCGCGCACAAGCGGCGCGCTTGGCTATACCATGCAGGTGGAGGAGGACGAGCGCTTCCTGATGAGCAGGGAGGAGGCGTTCAACAAGCTTGCCACGCTTACCGGCGGAAGGGTGGCCGAGGATGTTGTGTTCAACTCCATAACCACGGGTGCTTCAAACGATATCGAGCAGGCTACCAAGCTTGCGCGCGCCATGATAACAAGATATGGCATGAGCGACGATTTCGGCATGGTGGCGCTTGAAACGGTGAACAACCAGTATCTTGGCGGGGATACGAGCCTTGCATGCTCCGCAGAAACCGCCGCCAAGATAGATAAAGAGGTAGTTGCGATGATAGCCGAGGCTTATCAAAAGGCCAAGAGGATAATAAGCGAAAACAGGCCGGTAATGGACAAGCTTGCGGCATACCTGCTCGAAAAGGAAACCATAACAGGCGAGGAGTTCATGGAAATACTTAATGAAGAGGAACAGAAATAACTGCGCCGCATTAAAACCGGGGGGGAGCTCTGCAATCAACAGGGGATCCCCTTTTAGCATGCTTATGCAGGAGATAGAGCTTCAATTATAGATAATATGGAAAAGAAAGCATAAGGAGGCTATGAATATGAAACGAAAACTGCTGCGCTATTCAGTGCTTGCCATGTGCGCGCTGATTGCGGTATTGCTTATTACCTGCTCGGCAACAGGGAACAGGGCCTTTGGCTATTGGGCGATAGCCGCAGTGGCAGCGGCATTTTTGATAGTGATAATACTCGGCCGCTGCCCGCATTGTGGCAAACTCTTAGGCTATGCATACATCAGGATAAGGTACTGCCCCTTCTGCGGTGATAAGCTGGATGACGATGATAAATAAAAAGTGGCTAATAGCCACTTTTTTGACGCTTTGAAGCGGCTCATGCGGGCCGCTTTTTTCTTAGCTCAGCTTACTGAGCGGGAGTTACGGAGGTGATGTGCGGGTTCACGCCCTCATACCAATAGAGGAAGCCTTCCATATCGATCTTGTCGCCGATGTTGAGCGCCTTAACGGCGTTATAAACCTCGGAGTCCTTGTCGCAAAGGTAGGATTCTACGGTGAAGGTATAGGTGTTCTCGCCAAGGGTCACGTTGAAGTACAGGTCGTCGCCATCCTGGCCGGAACCGTCCCACTTATAAAGGTAAGCTACGTCGTTGCCGCTATCGTCCTTGCCGGCGGCCGCAACGGTCATGCCCTTGAAGGCTACGAACTCGTTCTGATGATTTATAAGCTCATCGGTGCCGAGAAGCTCGGTAACATCAAATACGGGGGCAATATAGCTGCCTTCTTCGATTTCAAAGGTGGCGTCGATTATCTCCACTTCGCCGGACCATTCGGATTTGAAGCCCTTTACCTTTATCTTGGTGCCTGGAACGAGCTTGGCGTAGTCCTCTTCGGAGCAGGCCATGTTGTAAAGGAAATATGCGCCGTCCTTATCCTGAGTGTATACGGTTGCCTTGTCCTCCCACCAGGACTGCTTGGCCTGAACATAGGTCTCCACAACGACTTCGGTATCGAGGTCGGCGGCTATGTATTCGGCGTAGGTCATGACGCCTTCGCCCTTAACGTCCTCGTCAGGGGAGGCAACAGGCTCTTCGGTCTTAGCTGGTTCGGGATTGGCAGTCTCCTCAGGCTTTACGTCGGGATTGGCAGTCCCATTGCTGTTTACGTCTTCATTGCCCGCATTGTTGTTGGAGCAGGCGACAAAAGAGGCCGCCAGGGCAACGATCAGCAGGATAGCCAGAAACTTCTTCATTTTTATTCTCCTTTGATTTTTATGGTGCGAAGCGTCAAGCCGATGGCTCTAAGCACCAATTAGATTATATATAAAAAACATAATAAATCAATATATAAACCCTAAAAATATCAAATATGACCATTTCTCCTTGATTTTATCATTTGATAAAGCGCGTATGCGCCAATAAGCAGCCATGCGCATACAAGCCCTATTATAAGCGCCTGTGATTCCGCGGGCATAGGCCCAAGCTCGGCTGCAGACTTAGCCTGGCCCAAAGCTGCGGCGCTGCTGTCAAGCCTGTATAATGACGTTACGTCGGAATAGAGCTTATCCATATATGCATCGTCAACGCTCTCTTTCCTTCTTATCGATTTGGTCACGTTTTCTATGAGCTGGCCGGCCGCGTCCCTCAACGATGCGGAGCCGTTGTAAACGGGCGTTACGAACGTGTTGTCCACGTTTTCAAGCAGCATGTTTACGGCCTGTATCTTAACCTCGTAATGCTCCGCGTCTTCACCTGCGCGCGAAAGATAGTCTATATATTCGGCGTTTTGCCTTGCCGTGCAGGTTACGGGCACATACCCTTCTGTCTTGGAATAGGCTATCTGCACCTCATCGCTCAAAAGATACTGGCAGAACAGCCATGCTGCAAGCACCTCCTGCTTATCGGCCTTGTTGAACACGCATATGCTTGGGCCCTGGGATATCATCTTAGGCTCGGCCGGATCAAACTGCGGTATAGGCCTTACGGCGGTCTCAAATTGAACGAGCTTATCGGCGCTTATGTCGGATAAGGGCGCTTCGGTGCCCATCCAGGTGGCGCCGGCAGTAGAATCTATTGCGAATATGCACTGGCCCGCGTTCAAAAAGTTTGCCGGATAGCCGGATATCTTGAATGTTGAGAACGCGCCCTTTTTAACATGCTCCGCTATGGTATAAAGCATTGACCTCGTATCGTCGTTAAAAATAAGCACCTCGCCAGAATCCGTGGAATAGCCGGCGTTCTTCTGCTTAAGCAGGCTTATCATCATGTTGTCGGTGGATTTATATATAAACGGTATCATCACCTTTTGCCCGTTTACATGGTATACTCCGTCCGCGTCCTTTTCGGCGGCTTTGTCCGCCACCTGCCATACAAAGTCCCATGTAAGCATGTCCGGAAGGGTAAAGCCAAGCTTCTCAACATATGTTTTGTTTATATAGCACGCCTCCGTTGAACGCATGAACGGCACGGCGTAATAATGCTCGCCAAAGTAACATTCGTCAAGATATCGCTGCACTATATCGTCCTTTTTGGGCGAAGCGAACCTCAGCTTGCCGCCGCCAAGGCCGTAGCTTTCATCATAGAAAAGCTTATCGAGCGGCACTACCACGTTATCGCCGGTAAGATACGTTGCGATATGGTCCGGATACGTTATGCAAACGTTAGGCGTCGTGTTGGTGGCGATGTTGGTTATAACGTCGTTGTATATCTTGCCGTAATCGGTATAAAGTCTTATGTTCACCTTTATATTGGGATATAATGCCTCAAAATCGCTTATGGCCTTTTCATATATCCTGGTCTGGTTGCGGTTCGTATCGTTCTTAGCCCAAAAGGTTATCTCAAACTGCCTTGCTTCATCAAAGCTTTCGGGCATAGCGAATTCGCTCATTCCTCTTGAGCCGTGGCAGCCGGAAAAGAGGCTTATTGTGAATACCATGGTCAGTATAAAAGCTGCAAGCCTGTATGCGCCTTTCACCCTTTTAACCCTCCCCTCGATACGCCCTCCATTATCTTTTTGCGGAACACGAGGAACAGCGCTATCAGCGGCATGGATATCACGACTACGGCCGCCATCATTGCCGGTATATTCTCCCTGCCGAAGCCGTTTTCGCGTATCGCCTGTATGCCGTTGGATACAAGGAACAGGTTCTCATCGTCTGTTATAAGCCTTGGCCAAACGTAGCTGTTCCAGCACTCTATCACCTTCAATATTATTATGGTTACAAGCGTTGGGCTGCATATGGGTATAAGCACCCGCGTCAGGTATTTGAAGTCCGATGTGCCGTCCACCTTGGCGGCATAATAAAGCTCGTCCGGCACCTGTGCAAAATTCTCTTTTAGAAGATATATATAGAATACCGACGTTACAGAGGGAAGTATAAGGCCCATGAAAGTATTCCTCAGGTTAAGGTCGGTTATGGTGACGAAGTTAGTTATTATAACAAGCTCGTTCGGTATCATCATAAGCGAGAGCAGCAGCGTAAAGGCCAGCCTCTTGCCCCTGAAATTAAGCCTTGCAAACGCGAAGGCCGCAAGCGTTATCACAACGAGCATGAGGCATGTGGTGACTACGGTGAATATCAGCGTGTTTAGAAAATACTTTGCAAGCGGCACCGCGCTGAAGGCCTCCGCATAGTTTTGAAGCGTTGGGTACAGGGTGAAGAACTTTGGTATATATTCTGAATTATAGGCGCTGTAGCTCTTTATCGATGTAAGCACCATCCAGTAAAAAGGGAAAAGCACGATAACGCCCCATATGCCAAGCATAAGATACTTAAACGCGTTAAAAGCCGTTTTTTTGACCCTGTCCCGCCGCTCCGTCTTTTTGTAATCAGCCAAGTCTGACATAACGCCGTCTCCCCGATCAATAATGCACATGCTTTTTGCTTATCATAAGGTTTATGCACGTTATGGTAAGCACTATGGTGAACAGTATTATTGCCGCGGCGGAAGCATAGGAAGGATAGCCGCCGCTGTTGCCGTAGAGCATATCGTATATATAGCCGACTATCGTGTTCATCTCGGCCGCGTTAAGATCCGTGCCGAAAAGGGCCACAGCATCGCTGTACGCCTTGAACGCGCCTATAAAGCCGGTTATCACAAGATAGAATATCATGGGCGATATCATGGGCAGCGTGATTCTTGTGAACATTCTAAGCCCCGTCGCCCCGTCCATCCTCGCGGCGTTATAGTATGTTTCATCGACTGAGGCGAGCGCGCTTGTCAATATAAGTATCTTGAAGGGCATGACTATCCATATCGTATAAAAGCTCAATACGAACAGCTTGGCCCAGTACGGCCCGTCTATAAAGTCAACGCCCTTTCCGCCGAACCAGGTTATCATAAGGTTTATAAGCCCCTCGGTATACGGCGTTTTTTTGAACAGTATCATAAACACGAGGCCCACGGCCAAAGTGTTCGTCACATACGGCAAAAAGTATATCGCCTGGAAAAGGTTTTTAAGCGCCTTTATGGAGCTTAGCCCAAGCGATATTATAAGCGCAAGCCCCGTTGAAAGCGGAACGGTTATTATAACAAGCAAAAACGTGTTCTTGAGCGCCTGCAAAAAGTACGGGTCCCTGAGCACATACGCATAGTTATATCCGCCCACGCCGAAAAATGTCTGCGAGGCCGAATTGTACCCCTCTTCAAATGAATATACGAACACATCGATAAGCGGATAGACCATGAACAGGCCAAGGAACGCCGCCGCCGGCAGCAAATACAGCCATGCCTTTTTGCTTTGCTTTTCCATAACATGCTCCAAGTATGTTGTTATTAAGCATCGGCCTTATAGTGAAACGTTGTTGACGCGTTATCAATAAAGCCGGCGCCATTGCGGGAACACGGATCCCCCTAATTCTACCACATCTCATATAACATTTCCATATGTTTTGCCCCTTAAGCCTGCCCATATTGGTATGACGATGGCAGCCTTCTTTTTGCATCAAACGCTGCATACTAACAATAAACATGAGCTAACTGTTAATAAAGAGCAGGTACGGATGAATGAATTGTGTGATAGCATTGGAAAAAACAGGTACAGCATGCGGAGGAGGCCTTGCCATGGAGGTAAGAATTTTAGCTTATAATTCACAAGTACAAGCACGCAAACGGCATAACGCTTGCCTGCTCTGCGTACAAAATAAGTATATCCGTTTGAATACCGTTGCGTAGATTGTGCAGCGGTTTTTTATATCAAATAATAAAAGGAGAAGGGGAAACAGATGAAGAAACTATTTGCAATGATGTTGGCGTTAGTTATGGTTCTCGCGGCGGTACCGGTACTGGCGGAGGGACAGGAGACCTATGTTGCCTGGATAGGTGAGCAAAAATATACGACCCTGGAAGCTGCGGTCAATGCGGCTGAAAGCGGCGACACCATCATGCTCGGTGAGGGCAAATTCACACTCTATAATAAGGGAGCAAATACAAAAGGAAAAGATTTGACCTTTATTGGGCAAGGCGCAGATAAGACTGGCTGGAATATCGGTGCGGAAGTTCCCGACCCCGCCAACTTCGGCACCGAATACAACGGTGATTACAGCTTTGATGGCGCAGGAACAATCACTTTTAGAAATATGACGCTTCAGTCCGGTGCGGCAGATTATCTCGGCTTTATCCGTGCAGACAATACCATCGTTGAAAATTGCACGGTCAACGGCAAGACCTTCTACTGGGGCTATACTTCTGCATCGTTTAAGAATACCACGTTTAACTGCCCGAGTGGAGATTATGCAATCTGGACGTACAGTTCACCTACCATGACCTTTGACACCTGCACGTTTAACTCTTCCGGTAAGGTCATCAATGTCTATGCCGACTATGGTGCAGGCAAGCAGGATATTACGGTCAACTTTGAGAACTGCACGGTGAATTCGACCGCCCCGGAGAGCCTGAGCGTCATGAATATCAATGACGGTAATATGGGTGGCTTTAAGTATATACTCAATTTCTCAGGCTCAAACACGGTAAATGGCATCAAGGCTGACGGTATTAAATCAACAGCTGGAAGTCACGCCAGCCCTGCAAAGGATACTGGAACAAAGACCAGTGAACAGGCAACGTGCTCTAAGTTGTTTGAGTTCAATATGAAGTATGGAAACGGCAACACCGGAAAAACCATCGTCAACATTGACGGCATCACCGTCTGGAAAGACGGCAAGATGGTGAGCCACGCCATTGATACCGCGAACGACAAATATACCGACGGCTATAAGGACAATGCGTTCGATATAGACAGCATAGGGGAATGGACGCTGCAGACGGGCACAAACACATACACCCGCAACATATCAAGAACATGCCGGTATTGCGGCTACAGCGAGCGTATAATCGAAACCAAGCAGGAAGAATATGTGCCGCCCTACAACCCCACTCCCGTGCAGCCGGTGCAGCCGGTGCAGCCCGCTCCGCTTCCCCCGCAGACGGGCGACATGCCGCTGTGGTACGCAGTGGCGCAGTTCCTGGGATTGGTAAAATAAGCTAAAGCTGTATAGCTTGTTATTCTTGGGCCGCTGCTTTGCAGCGGCCTTGAGAGTGTCGAAAAAGCGGCTGAGCGCCGCTTTTTCGAGTTTTCACGGGTTTTGCCTCTCGCATTAGCTCCCGGGCGGCAAAAC
>OIZL01001630.1_pt1 | contig 11634 bp, 9 predicted proteins | sample 1588541 | NCBI WGS metagenome assembly OIZL01 (sample SAMN03283285) | human gut metagenome | biome: human-associated habitat; material: feces | host: Homo sapiens | place: Peru | collected 2012 | reverse complement strand
CCATATATTGGTGGAGAGGAAGAAAAATCAGAAAAAGAGCCACTTCGTATCTGGGGTCATGTTGATGCAGAGAAAAAGGCAATTGTTCCTGCAACTTCTCCGGTTATTACATGCCAGTGTATCCGCGTTCCTGTATTAAACGGACATACAGCAGCTGTATTTGTAAAATTCAAAAAGAATCCTACAAAAGAGCAGCTGATCGAGGCATTAAGAAACTACAGCGGAGTACCACAGGAGTTAAATCTTCCAAGTGCTCCAAAACAGTTCATCCAGTATCTGGAAGAGGATAACAGACCACAGGTAAACTTGGATGTACAGTTTGAAAACGGAATGGGAATTTCCGTTGGACGTCTGAGAGAAGATACCGTATATGACTGGAAATTCATCGGACTTTCCCATAACACAGTCCGTGGAGCAGCAGGTGGAGCGGTACTTTGTGCAGAGCTCTTAAAAGCACAGGGTTACATTACAAAGAAATAGGTCTTGCGCAATCAGTAACTGCTCCATGGCGGGCAGTTCCCGATTACTTTATATCAATAAAAGAGATGCTCTCTTTCGGGCATACAGGTCAAAAATGACTTGTCTGTCGGAAAGAGGGCATCTCTTTTTGTGATGGTGACGGGAAAATGGATCTTATTTTGGTGCCGGAAACAGGGAAAAATGCGGCTGACATCGTTTTCACATATGCAAAAAAACAGGGAAGGAAAGTGAGGGCTTTGACTGGAAATTACAGGAAAAAAGTAAGATTTTAAGCAGGCACTGCAATCGGTTTCACGTTTTTGCGTTGTAAATGACCGCCCATAATTTTATAGTTTAGAAAAATCAAACAACAAAACAAAAAGGAGCAAAAATTATGGGAAAATTATTTACATCAGAATCAGTAACAGAAGGACATCCGGATAAGATCGCAGACCAGGTTTCCGATGCGATCTTGGACGCATTATTAAAAGAAGATCCGGATGCGCGTGTGGCGGCGGAGACGACAGTGGCAACCGGGCTTGCCCTGGTGGTCGGCGAGATCTCAACCAGAGCGTATGTGGATATTTCAAAGGTGGTGCGGGATACCATACGGGAGATCGGCTATGACCGGTCAGCAGGCGGATTTGATGCCGACTCGATCGCGGTATTGACCTCGATCGATGAACAGTCCGCGGATATCGCGCTTGGTGTGGATCAGGCGTATGAATCGAAGCAGGAAGGTGTAACGGAAGATTTTGGAACCGGAGCGGGAGATCAGGGCATTATTTTTGGATATGCAACAAATGAGACACCGGAATATCTGCCGCCTGCGATCTCTTTTGCGCACCGGCTGACGAGACAGCTCGCAAAGGTCAGAAAAGACGGAACGCTACCATATTTAAGACCGGATGGAAAGGCGCAGGTGACTGTGGAATTTGATGATGCGGATAAGGTAAAGCGGATTGATACGGTCGTGGTTTCCACGCAGCACAGCGAAGAAGTCACACAGGAAAGGATCCGGCAGGACATATTAAAATATGTCATTCACGAGGTACTTCCGGAAGAACTTTTCGATGAGAAAACCAAATATTACATAAATCCGACCGGACGCTTCGTGATCGGCGGTCCGCAGGGGGATGCGGGACTGACCGGAAGAAAGATCATCGTCGATACCTATGGTGGAACCGGCAGACATGGCGGCGGTGCATTTTCCGGAAAAGACGCGACGAAGGTTGACCGTTCCGCAGCTTATGCGGCGCGCTGGGTGGCAAAAAATCTGGTTGCGGCAGGGGCAGCGGATCAGATCGAGATCGAGCTTGCGTATGCCATCGGAGTAGCAAAGCCGGTATCCATTGCGGTCGATACGTTTGGAACCGGAAAATACACCGAGGAAAAGATCACGGAGGTCATTGAAAAAGTCTTTGATTTAAGACCAAAAGCGATCATAAGCGAACTCGATCTGAAACGTCCGATCTACCGACAGACGGCGGCATATGGACATTTCGGAAGAACAGATATCGATCTTCCGTGGGAACGTCTGGATAAAGTGGAGGAAATCAAAAAGAATCTGGATGGAGGTGAGAGGGAATGGCAGTAGAGATCGACAAAGACTGGAGAAAAAAAGAAGAAAGCTACTGGGAGATCAAAAAGAAATATCCGACGGTGTCCCCATTTGTGATCACCCAGATCGATGTACAGCGCAGAGGCGTCGAGTACACGGACGCGGCTCTGGATAAAGTGGATCCGGCGATACATCAGATTGATCCGTATGGGGAACGTCTGGCACCGGCATCGCTGCTTTTGCGGGATGGAACTAGTATCATAACGCACTTCGTTTTTTCGACTGCAAGGCGGACAAAAAACAGCAGGGAGCCATATCTGGTGGATGTGGTGGACGACCGGATCGTTCTTGTGGATGACGACCGGATCATAGATGAAGTGATCTACTGGGAAAAACCGAAATTTTACGATAAAAAGACCAGCTTTGGCACGCCGATGCAGGAAGTGGTGGATGCCAGGCCCCAGAGATTTTCTCTTTCCGTAAACAAATACTGCCATTTCTGGGATAAGCCGGGAGAGGGATGCAAGTACTGCGGGATCGGGGCAGCAGGCGCAAAGTACAAAGGATGTGCCAATGAACAGGTAAACAGTGAAGAGATCCGGGAGGTAATGCAGGAACTTAAGAAAGAAAAGGGGCGTTTTACCGGTGTGGTTTTAACCGGGGGAAGTATTTTAAGCGGAACCGAACTCTGTGAGGATGAACTGCAGGCTTATATCAATGCCTTGCAGGCGGTCGGGACAGCGTTTACGACCAAAAAATTCCCGAGTCAGGTAAACAGTACGGCACTGAACGAAAGACAGCTGACCCGTCTGTATGAGGAGACGGGACTTACCAGTTATACGACCGATCTGGAAGTGTTTGATGAGACGATCTACAAGTGGGTATGCCCAGGGAAAGCGGCACATATTTCATTTGATGAGTGGAAGCACCGGTTATACAAAGCGGTTGAGATATTTGGAAAGGGGCAGGTGAATACCGGGATCGTGAGCGGTGTGGAACTTGCGAAACCGAATGGCTTTGCGACGGAAGAAGAGGCATTAAAGGCAGATTTTGAACTTGCGGAAGAACTGGCTTCCCATGGTGTGGGGCTAAAGCATGATGTGTGGAACGTGGTGCCGAATTCCATCTTTTTTAAGCAGACCACGCCTTCCCTGGATTATTATGTGAAACTGACCAAAGGCTTTTATGAGATCATGCAAAAGTATGGCATCAGTACGGAAATGGATAATTACAGAAAGTGCAGTATGCACGCGAGCATCAATCTGGACAGAATATAGGAGGTTTGGTCATGGCATTGCAGAAGGATATAGAAAAAATAGAAAAGCTGCTCGAAGAGAAAGAAACCATTTCTGTGATCAGCGCGGTTGGAAAAAATGGAAATCCAATCTCACAGGTGGGCAGAAAACTTATCATGTGGGGAAAAGGAAGGATCGCTTATTATGAATTTCTCGAGAGCTCACAGATGCAGAAAAATCTTGTATACAGTATCTGGTTTGAAAAAGAAGTTTCCCTCAGCCTGCTCGGAAAAAACGGTGAGATTTACCGAGTGAGCGCAAAACCGTATCAGGCACTGATCGCGGGACATCGGTTCGAGGAGGCGTATATCAATGCACAGGAGGAATTTGGCGAAGAAACGGATCTCTCAACGGTCTGGCTGTTAGATGTGACAGCGGTGGAGGATGATACCTATGAAGCGGCGAGAGAAAAAGAGAAAAACGAGCATCCGTATCTGATGCATATGGATCATATTTACCGGAAGGAGACTGCATATGAATAAAAAACAAAAAAAGCTGATATCGATTTTCCTGATCGGAGCTGCCGTGCTCTCCATACTGGCAGGCTGCGGGAAAAAGGCGGAAAATGAGCCGGAGCAGATCCGGGTCATGACACCGGGAAATTATCTTCCGATCATTATTGCGGATAAAAAGGGATTCTTTAAAGAAGCCTTCGGGGAGAACGTAAACGTGGAAGTTACGGCTGCCGATTCCGGTTCGGCGATCATGGAAACCATGACGTCCGGCGGCGTGGAGTTTGCCGCGCTTGGAGATATGCCGGTTGTTCAGGCAAAGGCGAACGGACTGGACGTAAAAGTGATCTCAAGTCTGTTCCGTTCCACGAGCGGTTATCAGCTGATCGCCGCAAAAGATTCCGGAATAAAGGATATTTCGGATATCAGGGGAAAACGGGTCGCGGTGATGTCGGGAAGCACCAATCATAAGCTGCTTTTAAAATATCTTGATGCCGAACATCTGACCGAAGATGATATCGATATTGTTTTCTTAAAGAACAAGGATCAGCTCGCAGCATTTGTCGGAAATACGGTGGATGCAGCAGTGACACAGGTGCCGACGAGTACGGCGATCGAGGCGGAGACCGGGGCATACGAGGTGGCGGATGCGGAAGGTTATGATGATATCCTTACGGTCATTGTCGGGGATGATGCCTATATGAAAGAACATCCGGAGTATGCAAGACAATTTTTACAGGCGGTTCTTGCAGCGACAGACTGGATCAAAGACAATGAGGAGGAAGCGTTTTCTATTGTGGCAGAGGAAATGGGGGACACCAGTGAGAATATAGCGCTTTATTATAATACGAGAACATTTGAATATGAACTGGATGCCGGTGTGACAGACGCGCTTGACGATACCATATCCTATCTTTACGAGCAGGGAACCATAAAAAACAGACCGGATGTGGCTGATCTTACCGATGCGTCGTACCTTGACGCGGTCAGAAAGGAACAGCCATGAGAAAACAGAAGAAAACAGACACCGTGATATTCTTTTTCGTACCGCTTGCAATACTTCTCCTGTGGCAGATCCTGGGGGATGGCGGCGCGATCAGCGGTGCGGTCATGCCTGTCCCGACAAGGATCGCGGCAGCGTTTCTTGAACTGTTAAAAGACGGAGAACTGGCAGAAAATGTCGGGGCGAGTATGGCAAGAGTGCTGATCGGTTTTTCCTTTGGCACTTTTGCGGGACTACTCATCGGTATCATCACAGGCATCTATCCGAGGATCAATCAGGCGGTGGCGGCGGTATTTGGCATTTTAAGACCGATACCGATGATCGGACTTGTGCCGTTAATGATCCTGTGGTTTGGGATCGGGGAAAAGTCAAAGATCATTGTGATCGCGGTCGGGACATTCTGGTCGGTGCTCATCAATACACAGGAAGGCGTGTTTTCGGTGAGCAGTAAACTGATCGAGGTGGCGGAACTTCTGGAGAAAGATAAGATCACGGTTTTAACCAGGATCATCCTTCCGGCAGCGTTCCCATCCATAGTGACCGGTATCCGCCTGGGCTTTGGAAATGCATGGAAGTCGGTTGTCGCGGCAGAGATGCTTGCGGCTACCAAAGGCGTTGGCTATATGATCGAATACGCAAGGGAACTCTCGCAGCCGGAAAAACTGTTTGTGGGCTTACTGTCCATAGGCGTGATCGGACTGGTTACCGATGCGGTCATTCTGGCAGTGCAGAAGCGTTTGATCGTCTGGAATTAGAAATATACAGGGAAAAGGATGACAGGCCTATGAAAGAGAGCGAAAATTTAGAGATTGAACATGTAAAGAAAATATTTCAGATCAAAGATGTTTCGTTTGAGGTGCTTACGGATATTGATCTGAAAATCCGCGCAGGAGAATTCATCAGTATCGTTGGGGCGAGCGGATGTGGAAAGAGTACGCTTGCGCGCATGATCGCCGGACTGGAAAAACCGACAGATGGTGAGATAAAAATCGGCGGAAAGCGGGTCGAGAAGCCGTCTGTCCATATCGGGATGGTATTTCAGGAAGCCAGACTGTTTCCCTGGCTTACCGTGGAAAAAAATATCGCGTTTGGAATCCATGAGAAACTTCCGGCGGAGGAAAAGAAAAAACTGGTTGCGGAACATATCAAACTGGTCGGACTGGAAAATTTTGAAAAGGCATTGCCCGGGCAGTTGTCCGGGGGCATGCAGCAGAGGGTCAGTATCGCAAGAGCACTGATCAATCATCCGGCGGTACTTTTGCTGGATGAGCCGTTCGGGGCTTTAGATGCGCTTACAAGGATCCATATGCAAAACGGCATACTGAAAATATGGGAGCAGGAAAAGACGACCATGATACTCATTACCCATGATATTGATGAAGCGATCTTTTTGAGTGACCGGATCTTCGTCATGGGCAAAAATCCGGGAGAGATCAAAAAGGAGATCCGGGTGGATCTGGCAAGACCGCGGGGAAGAAACAGCTATGATTTCGTGAATATCCGAAGAGCGATCTACCAGGAATTCTTTGAAAATTCAGAGGTCGAAATTGAATACTATCTGTAAACAAAAAGAACGGGAGTGCAGGAAAAAAGGCAAAAAGCCTGCCATACCTGTTCTTTTTTCGCTTTGTGGGATCCGGTGAAAAGATTTGCGGGAAAAATGGAATTGTGTTATGATTTCGTTATTGAATTTTTGGAAAAACTAAGGGAGAATTATGGGTAAAAAACTGATCATAACCGAGAAACCGTCTGTGGCACAGGATTTTGCGCGTGTGCTCGGTGTATCCGGAAGAAATAACGGCTATATTGAAAATCATGAGTTTGTCATTACCTGGTGTGTGGGTCATCTGGTGGAGATGGTCTATCCGGAGGAATATGACGAAAAATATAAAAAATGGAAGCTGGAGGATCTGCCGTTTCTGCCGCGTGAGTACAAATACGGTGTCATTGCGAATGTCAAAAAGCAGTATGAGATCGTAAACAATATGCTGCATCGCGAGGATATTGAAACGGTTTACTGGGCAGGTGACTCGGGAAAAGAAGGACAGACCATCGAGGAGAATATCAGAAATTACGGCGGCGTGCGCGAGGGAATGACGGAGCTGCGTGTCTGGATCGATTCCCAGACCGATGAGGAGATAAAGCGCGGGATCACGGAAGCAAAGAGCATGGATGCTTATAAAAATCTCGGAAAGTCCGGGATCATGCGTTCCATCGAAGATTACGCGATGGGCATAAATTTTTCCCGTGCGATGTCCGTCAAATACGGAAAGCTTTTAAATGATGCGGTCGGAACCGGACATTATGTGCCGATCGCGGTCGGCCGTGTGATGACCTGTGTGCTTGGCATGGTCGTGATCCGCGAGCGCGAGATCCGCAATTTTAAGGAGACACCGTTTTACCGTGTGATCGGAAACTTTACCGAAAAAGAGATCGAGGCGGAGTGGAAAAGTATTGCCGGTTCCCGGTATTTTGAAAATCCGCTTTTATATAAGGAAAACGGATTTAAAAAAGAGGAGGACGCCAAAAAACTGATCGGGGAGCTGGAAGGAAAAGAAGCGGTGGTAAAGACGATCGAATCGACGGTCAGCCGGAAAAGGGCACCGCTCTTATTTAATCTGGCGGAGCTTCAGGCGGAGTGCGCCAAGCTTTTTAAGATCAGCCCGGATGAGACGTTAAAGGCGGCGCAGGAACTTTACGAGAAGAAGCTTACCACTTATCCGAGAACCGATGCGAGGGTGCTCACGACGGCGGTGGCAAAAGAGATCACCAAAAATCTGAACCGCCTGAAGTCGTATGAGCCGACGAAAGCGTACACCGAGCGTATTTTAAGCGAGGGGATGTACCGGAATCTGGCAAAGAGCCAGTATACAAATGACAGCAAGGTAACGGATCACTACGCGATCATTCCGACCGGACAGACCGGAAATCTCTCCTCGGTGACGGGACTGCAAAAAAGCGTATACGATCTGATCGTCCGCAGATTTCTGTCGGTATTTTATCCGCCGGCGGAATATCAGAATGTCAAGCTCGAGGTCGCAGTCGATACGGAGACGCTGTTTGCCTCCGCAAAGACATTAAAATCCGCAGGATATTTAGAGATCGCCGGGCGCAAAAAAGAGGATGAGGAAAACAAAGGACTGATCGAGCTTTCGGCTTCCCTGCAAAAGGAAGATGTGCTTCCGGTAAACGGTTATTCCATCAAAGAGGGAAAGACTTCCCCGCCGAAACGCTATACCTCGGGTTCCATGGTGCTTGCCATGGAAAATGCCGGTCAGCTGATCGAGGACGAGGAACTGCGTGAGCAGATCAAGGGCTCCGGGATCGGAACTTCCGCGACACGCGCGGAGATCATAAAAAAACTGGTACATATCGGGTATCTGAATCTGAATAAAAAGACACAGGTTCTGACACCGGAGCGCTTCGGAGAGATGGTGTTTGAAGTCGTGAGCCTTACCGTTCCGGCGCTTTTAAACCCAAAGATGACAGCGTCCTGGGAGAAAGGACTCGACGGGATCACGAACGGAACCGTGGCAGTGGAAGATTACCGGGAAAAGCTGGAAGAATTTATCCAAAAAGAGACCGTTGCGATCATAGACCGGGATCTGCTTTCCCAGATCGCCGGACGGATCAGCTCGTTTGCAGGCAAAAACGGCAGAGGGATTGGAGCGCGAAAGAAGCTGGGCGTGTCCTGTCCGGTCTGCGGCGGCGAGATCGAGACGACACCGTTTGGCTATGGATGCAGCAACTACAAAAAAGACGGAAGCGGCTGTAAATTTGCGATCGGTCAGATCGCCGGACGCGACTTATCGGAGGAAGAGGTAAAGGATCTTCTGGAAAAGGGATATACGGAGGTACTTTCCGGTTTCCAGTCCCAGAAGAAAAAGAAATTTTCAGCAGCGCTTGTTTTAAAGAAAGAGGACGATGGAAAAACAGCCATTCAGTTTGATTTCTCAAAGAATGAGCCGACGGTTGTGGAGGGCGTTAAATGTCCGGTCTGTGGCGGAGCCATCCTGGAGCGCGGCTATGGCTTTTCCTGTGAGCATCATGGAAAAGACGGGGAAAACGGATGCAGCTTTTCGGTGGGACAGATCGCCGGGAAAGATCTGAACAAAGCGCAGCTTACGGAGCTTCTTACCGAGGGGATGACAAAGACGATCCGTGGCTTTAAATCAAAAAGCGGAAAGAAATTCGATGCCTGCTTAAAGCTTGAAAAGGATGAAAACGGAGTGACGCAGGTCAGATTTGATTTTGACCATGTGGAGGCAAAAAAAATAAAGGATACGGTCTGTCCGCTCTGCGGGGGCGAGATCGTAAAGACACCGTTTGGATACGGCTGTGCCAATTATTCTTCCGCGGACGAGAACAGCTGCCGGTTCTCGATCGGGAAAATGGCGGGAAAAAATCTGACGGAAACGCAGGTGCGCGAGCTGTTAAAGGACGGACGCACATCGACGATCCGCGGATTTAAGTCGAAGACCGGCAACAGTTTTGACGCCCGCGTTACTTTCGCAAAAGAGGAAGACGGAAAGATCACAGGGCTTAAATTTGACTTTCAGGATGTGGAGCCAAAAAAAGTAGAAGGCGTGTCCTGTCCGCTCTGCGGCGGAGATATTGTGCATACGAAATTCGGGTTTGGCTGCGCAAATTACAGTAAGGCGGACGGAACCGGATGCAGATTCGCGATCGGGCAGATCGCGGGCGTGAAATTAAACGAAAGTCAGGTAAAAGAACTGCTTTTGCGCAAAAAAACAGGCGTGATCGAGGGCTTTATCGCAAAGACCGGTATGAAATTTGATGCGCCGTTAAAGCTCACAGAGGATGGAAGAGTCGCGTTTGATTTCCCGGAGAAACCACAGCCGGTTGAAACGGAAGTGGACTGTCCGAAGTGTGGAAAGCACCTGAAGCGTTCGCAGTGGTATTACGAATGTGACTGTGGGTTTAGGCTTCCATACCATGTGGCGCAGGTGGAACTTCCCGAGGAGATCATAAAAGAGCTGCTTACAACCGGAAAGACGAAAGCAAAAGTGAATGGATTTGTATCCAAAAGCGGAAATATCTTTGATACCTGTCTGAAATATGCGGACGAAAGGATCCAGTTTGATTTTGAAAATCCGGGCGAACCGCCACTTGTAAAAGAACCGGCGGCGGAGTAGAATGGGAACGAAAAGAATGATTGATATCAATAGTACGAGGTGGAATATGGAAAGAGCAAAAATTACCAGTTTATATGATCTGACACAGACGATCGCGGGGGAATACCTTGCGCGTTACACCTATCCGTGGGAGGCGTTAAAGGGGATCGCGGATGTGATAAGAGAGATCGGACCGACATTGGATCCGGAAAGATTTGAACAGCGGGGCGAAGATATCTGGGTGGCAAAGAGCGCAAAGGTGGCGCCGACAGCCGCATTAAACGGACCGCTCATTATCGATGAGGAAGCGGAGATCCGCCACTGCGCGTTTGTGCGTGGCAGCGCGATCGTCGGAAAAGGCTCTGTGGTCGGAAATTCGACCGAGTTAAAGAACGTTATCATTTTTAATTCGGTGCAGGTGCCGCATTACAATTACGTCGGCGACTCCATTCTCGGTTATAAATCCCATATGGGGGCGGGCTCCATCACCTCCAATGTAAAATCCGACAAAACCCTTGTAGTGGTAAAAGACGGTGAGGAACAGATCGCGACAGGGCTGAAAAAATTCGGAGCCATGCTCGGCGATCATGTGGAAGTGGGATGCAATTCCGTGTTAAATCCGGGAACTGTGATCGGAAGAAACACCAATGTATATCCGCTCTCCATGGTGCGCGGTGTGATCCCGGCGGATTCCATCTATAAAAAACAGGGGGAAGTAGTAACAAAGGAGTGCTAGATCACGTTTGTGTCAGCAGCGCAGTTATTGTGAGTATGCACCGGGAAAAAAACATGAAATACTACTTGATGAATTGCAGAAAATGTGCGAAAATAAGTGCGGTATGTTAAATGTCTAACAAAGTTTAACAAAATACATCATTTTATATCTTTGAAAGGAGTCTTATAATGATTTACACTCAGGAAGTTGAAAACATGTGTCCGGTAGCTAAGGGCGCAAAACATGAACCAGCTCCAATCCCGGAAGAGGGAAAATGGGTTCATTCCAAAAAAATTGAAGATATTTCAGGTTTTACACATGGCGTAGGCTGGTGTGCACCACAGCAGGGTGCCTGCAAGCTTTCCTTAAATGTAAAAAACGGTGTGATCGAAGAAGCATTGGTTGAGACCATCGGATGTTCCGGTATGACACACTCTGCAGCTATGGCAGCAGAAATTTTACAGGGTAAGACCATTCTTGAAGCATTAAATACAGACCTTGTATGTGATGCGATCAATACAGCAATGAGAGAGTTATTCTTACAGATCGTTTACGGACGTACACAGAGTGCGTTCTCTGATGACGGACTTGCAGTTGGTGCAGGACTGGAAGATCTTGGTAAGGGACTTCGCTCTCAGGTTGGTACTATGTACGCAACCAAAGAAAAAGGTGTTCGTTATCTGGAAATGGCAGAAGGCTATGTAACAGGTATCGCACTGGATGCTGATAACGAAGTAATCGGATATCAGTTCGTTTCTCTTGGAAAAATGACTGACTTCATTAAAAAAGGTGATGACCCTAACACAGCTTGGGAAAAAGCTAAGGGACAGTATGGCCGTGTAGATGACGCAGTTAAGATCATCGACCCGAGACAAGAGTAGTAGGAAAGGAGAGAAACGACAATGGCTTTATTTGAATCATATGAAAGAAGAATTGACCAGATCAATTCTGTATTAAACAGTTATGGAATCAGCTCTATCGAAGAAGCTGAAAAGATTACAAAGGACGCTGGAC
>OIZL01001629.1_pt1 | contig 11639 bp, 13 predicted proteins | sample 1588541 | NCBI WGS metagenome assembly OIZL01 (sample SAMN03283285) | human gut metagenome | biome: human-associated habitat; material: feces | host: Homo sapiens | place: Peru | collected 2012 | reverse complement strand
GAATCAGTCAAGCAAAGAACTTTAAAGAAGTTACTAACATAACAGGAATTATATTAACTAAATTAGATGGAACTGCTAAAGGTGGTATAGTACTTGGTGTAAAAGAAGAAATAGGCTTACCTGTTAAATTTGTAGGACTAGGAGAAAAAGAAAATGATATGATACCTTTTGATATAGAAAGTTATATATATGGATTATTTAAGGAGTGGTAAAATGAAAATAACAAAAACCTTATATGAGGGATATGTTAATATTTATGAATGCGAAAGAGAAAGAAATGGTAAAATAGAAAGTTTTACAAAAGTTCAATTAAGAGGTGCTTCAGCAGGTATAGTAATTAATGAAAATGGAGAAATGGCTTTAGTTAAGCAATATAGACCAATAATAGGTTATGATACATTAGAAGTACCATGTGGAACATTAGATAAAGAAATATCAAAGAAAGATATTATAATAGAAGAATTAGAAGAAGAATGTGGAATTACTAGAGATAACATAATAAGTATTACAGATGAACCAATATTAACTTATAAAATAATAGAAAATATGTCTGATGGAGAAATGAATATATACTATATAAAAGTAAAAAATGTATTATCCAATCCAAAAGAAGATGATGATGTTGATGAAGTAAAATTCTATAAATTAGAAGAAATAGAAACACTAATCAAAAATAGAGTAATAACAGATCCTAAAACTCTAATATCATTCTATTTATATAAGGATATGATTTCATGATAGAAAGAGAAAAAATAATAAAGTTATATGATATTTATAAAAACTTATTAACAGATAAACAAAAAGAATATTTCGAGTATTACTATTTTGAAGACTTATCTTTAAATGAAATAGGAGAAAATCTATCAGTAACTAAATCATTAGTAGGTAAAACTATTAACACAATTACTGATAAACTAAATGAATATGATGAAAAACTAGGATTATTTAACCTTTACGAAGCAATAAGTAATATAAAAGACAAAGATACTAGAGAATATTTAGAAAGCATAATAAAATAGGCAGATTAAATTCTACCTATTTTATTTATCTTAATGTCTTAATTAGTCTAACTTCATCTTCATATTTACCAAGTCTTCTTAAATACTCTTCTTTAGTAATATGTCCATTTCTATATAAATCTTCTAACCAATTTTCAGTGATAACTAAATAAGGTTCATCACTAACTTTAAAGAAATCTCTATATCTACTTAAATCATTAAGAGTTAAACCAGAAAAATCTCTAGCTTGTATCTTAGCCATATTAAATATATCTTCATTAATCATAATAGTAGGACTTACTTGATATGTTCTACCTTTTTTAGATATATCAACTGGAGTATAGATATAATAATCTTTTTTCTCGAATCTAACAGCCTTTACTTGATCTCTTAAAGGTGCTACATCAATAAAATTATCTATATAACTCTTTTTAATCTTTCTAATTGGTGCTAAACCAAATTCAAAGAAACTTCCTTTTAATTCCTTATCAGCATCAAATAAACCTCTTTCATAATTAAACCACACTGGGCTTGAAGATATAATTCTATTAACTAAAGGTCCATTAAATGTTTCAATATATGCTTGTCTAAACTCTCTTAGTTTCTCACTATTCATTGTAATCTCATAAATTTCAAATGTTTTACTACTAAAGTCTTTACCTAAATTTTTAGTTAAACTAGGTGTAAATTCCTTAATTTTTTCTTCTTTCATCATTTTCCTCCTTAGAAAATATCACTATTATAATATAAATAATGAAAAATATCAAGAAAATATGCTATAATCATAACTGGAGGTACAATATGTTTGATTTTCTTGGAGATAAATTAGATAATATAATATCAAAAGTTAAAGGATATGGTGTCATAACTGAAGATAACATAAAAGATATGACAAGAGAAATAAGGTTAGCTTTGTTAGAAGCAGATGTTAACTATAAAATAGTAGGAGAATTTGTTAATAATGTTAAAGAACAAGCACTAGGAGAAGAGGTTAAAAAAAGTTTAAAACCTGGTGAGATGTTCGCAAGTATTATTAGAAATGAATTAATAAATTTATTAGGTGGAGATAAAAGTCCTTTAGTGACCAATAAAAATCCCACTATAGTTTTAATGTGCGGACTACAAGGTAGTGGTAAAACTACTACAGTAGGTAAACTTGGAGCTTTAGTAAGAAAAAAATATAAAAAGAATCCATTATTCATCGCATGTGATGTTTATAGACCTGCTGCAATTGATCAATTAAAGACAGTTGGTAAAAGTTTAAACATTCCAGTTTATGATGAAGGAAAGGGTAATCCAGTAGAAATAGCTAAAAATGGTATAGAATATGCTAAAGAAAATGGTTATAACTATATATTAATAGATACTGCTGGTCGTCTTCAAATAGATGAAACTTTAATGGATGAGTTAAAAAATATTTATAAAGAAACTAATCCAAATGAAGTATTACTTGTAATAGACGCTATGATGGGACAAGATGCAATAAATGTTATAACTGGATTTAATGATGCAGTTAATCTTACAGGATGTATACTAACTAAAATGGATGGAGATACTAAAGGTGGTGTAGCCTTATCTTTAAGACATTTAACTAACATACCAATTAAATTAATAGGTGACTCTGAAAAATTAGATGGAATAAGTGAATTTGATCCAGTAAGAGTAGCTGATAGAATTCTAGGTATGGGAGATATAGTATCAATCGCAGAAAAAGCAAGTGAAATAATAGATGAAGAAGAAGCAAAAGAAACCGCAAGAAAAATGAAAAAAGGTAGCTTTGATTTAGAAGACTTTTTGAATCAAATGAAACAAATAAAGAAACTAGGACCACTAGAAAACCTATTAAAATTATTACCAGGCGCTAAAAAAATGGGATTAAATAACATAACTATAGATCCTAAAATAATGGGTAGAGTAGAAGCAATAATTTTATCAATGACACCTGAAGAAAGAAAAAATCCTAGTATTATAAAAGCAAGTAGAAAAGAAAGAATTGCTAAAGGTAGTGGTACTTCAGTACAAGAAGTAAATAGATTACTTAATCAATTTGAAGACATGAAAAAAATGATGAAACAACTATCTAATGGCAATATGAAAATGCCTTTCTAATTATGAATAAAAATGTAAATGATATTTTATATAGTTTATCTAAATCAAAATTTAGAAGTAGTTTTCATTTAAAAGATAAAGATATTAATTATATAAAAGATAAAGGAATAGATAAAATAAAGTCTCATGCATATGACTTTATAAGTAAAAGATTAAAAGATATAATCAAAGTTAAAGATGGAAAACAAACTCCTTATAAAGGCCATCCAGTCTTTGTCGCAGAACATGCTACTGCAACATGTTGTAGAGGATGCTTGGAAAAATGGTATCACATTAATAAAGATATTGTTTTAAACGATGAACAAATAGACTTCATTGTAAATGTTATAATGGAATGGATTAAAAATGAGATGAATAAAATTTAATAAAAACACAATTTTAAATTTTGATTAACGTATCAGGTAAATTAAATGTTTACATTTTCTTTTTTGTGTGCTACAATAAATTACACAAAGGAGAACAAAATGGAAATTACTTACAAAAATAAAAAAATAGAAAATCTTTGTGAAACAGAAAATATAATGACATTACAAAAATTATATGGTAAAGAAGTAGCGATTAATTTACCAAAAAGAATAAAAGAATTAAAAGCCTTTGAAAGTGTAAATGATATACCCATAGAAAAACCTTTCAGAAGGCATAAATTAAAAGGCAGTAGAAAAAATGAGTATGCTGTTAATGTGACATCAAATTATAGATTAATATTTATATCTAATGAAAATAATAAGAATATAATAGAATTAAAAGAAATAAAAAGAATAAGGATTATGGAGGTGTCAAAACATTATGAGTAAAAATAGGAAGTTTAATGAATATATCATACCACCAGGAGAAACAATAAAAGAATTGTTAGAAAGTAGAAATATAACACAATTAGATTTATCATTAAAAACTGGAATTAATAAGAAAACAATTAATGAAATAATAAATGGAAAGGCTCCAATTTCCATATCAACGGCACAGAAATTAGAATATGTTTTTAATATTCCTGCAAGTTTTTGGAATAATTTAGAGAGAAACTATCAAGAAACATTAGAAAGAAAAAAAGATTTTGATTCGATTTTAGAAGAAGAAAAATATTTAGAAAAAATACCATACTTAGAAATGTCTAAGAGAGGATGGGATTTTATTACAAAAACGCGAGACTCTTTTGAAAAAGTAAAAAATTTAAGAAAATTTTTTTCTGTAGCCTCTTTAAACTTTGATACAGATTTAAAACGAAAAATGGCATTTAGAAAAAGCACCAACAATAATTTTTCTTTTGAATCTTTATATTGTTGGATTAGATATGGAGAAATACAAGCCAATAAAGAAGATTGTGAAAAATTTGATTTAAAAAAATTAAAACTATATGTACCAGAAATAAAAAAACTAGCAAATAAATCATTTTTAGAACAATATGATAAAATGAAAAAGATTTTAAACAAATGTGGAATAATATTAATTTTTGAACCACATTTACCAAATACCTATATTAATGGGGTAACATACAAATTAAATGGAGAAAAAGGTATTATAATGATAAGTGATCGTGGAAAAAAAGATGACATATTATGGTTTACTTTGTTCCATGAAATTGGCCACTTATTAAAACATGGAAAAAAAGAAATCTTTATTGATATGGAAAATGGTGAAAATAGTTTAATTGAAACAGAAGCAGATAATTTTGCAAAAAATTCACTTATACCATGTGCAGAATATCAAACATTTAAAAAAAGCTTAATAAATGAAAAAAACATTATAGAATTTTCGAAAAAAATAAATGTTACACCAGGAATAGTTGTTGGAAGATTGCAAAAAGACGGAATAATTGGTTGGAATCAATTTAATAATTTAATTGAAAGAATATAGAATAATAAATTAACCCATACCAAAACCAGTTTCACTTCATAATATATAAGTGAAAAGGAGTGAGACTAGTGTATACAAATACTGGAATGTATGCTGGCTATGAAGTAGAAGCAAATAAGGAGATTTACAAAGAAAGTAAATCTACTACTACTAATACTTCTTATAGTACAGGTGCAGCTACTAGTGCTATGCCTGGTATGGTAATGGCACCAATCTATGAATGCCCACAAGAAAGAGTTATTCATAGAGAAATAATGCATGAAGTACCACATGTATGTCCAATAAATACAAGAATAATAAATCATCATATTTATAGACATACTTATAGTCCTTGTTATACTTGCTGTGAAGAAAATGAAATATGCAATGTAAATGAAGGATGTTGTGGAAATTTCTAAGTGAGAGAAATCTCACTTTTTAATAGCAAAGAATTATTAATTAGTATTACTGATCAAATTTATAGTTATTGGACTTTCACTCGAATATTTGCTATAATTTAATTGTGGTGCAGTATCCTAGTTGATTAGTTTATTGGGAGGACGAGCCTAAAAATTCGTTAAAGGGCACATCTGTGAAGCTTCTTGTGCTTGCTTATTACGCCCAGTTTTGGGTGAGTGCTGGAAGAGGATTCTTGGGCCAGCATAATGGCATATGTGAAAGGACCCAATTATCTTTGAGACTCATATATGTGGTAAGCCTATACACAACAGTTGAAGGACTTATTACATAATGAGATTAAACCTATCTTGCGGTTCATGCTGTGGATAGTGTAGCCTGCCTTGAGTGGACTCGGGGGATTAAGGTCTAAATAATATAAGTGGACGCATAAATATTATTTACTGCTTATGAAACTATATCTGCAAAAAAGTGCTATCAATAAACTAACTGGAAGAAAATTCCTAGGCTGTTTGTTAATATTGGATTAAAGTGTGTACTAAGTGGCAATCAAGTCGTATAGTTGGAGACACTATAACTAATTATTTAAAGGGGAACCGCATTTTGGTAACGAAATGTATAATTAGGGGAAAACCTACTTGACCTAAGACACAATATTTCCAGTTTTAATACCACATAAAATTTAGGGAGTTAAAATGAAAAGAGACATAAAATGGATAATAACAATTACAATATTATCATTTATAATAACATTAATATTTTCGTTAGGTTCTAACACTTTACTGGAAAATGTCAATTTAATAATTGGAGTTATTATCATATTTATATTTATTATACTAGGAATAATCTTTGATATAATTGGTGTTGCTGTACAAAGTAGTAAAGAAGTAGCTTTTCATGCAATGGCAAGCAAGAAAGTAAAAGGAGCAAAAACTGCTAAAAAAATGTTAGCTAATAGTGATAAAGTGTCATCATTTTGTAATGATGTAATAGGTGACATCTGTAACATAATAAGTGGGTCAGCTGGTTTAGTAGTCGCATTAGAAATTGCTAATAAATTTAATATTAAAACAACCTTAGTGACACTTCTAATGGCCTCTTTAATCGCATCTCTTACAATAGGTGGTAAAGCACTAGGAAAAGGATATGCTGTAAGTCAAAGTGAATACATTGTTAGTAAAGTAACTAAAATACTTAATAAATTTGAAAAGAAAAAGAAAAAAAGAAAATAATATATATGTGTGGAGAATTGTGAATAAAGTGAATATTTTTAATAAAATAAAAAATTTATATAAAAAATTATCTACTTTAGGTTTCCTAAAGTATTTTTTTCATGAAGAAAATAACATCATAGTTAGTGAAAATGAAATAAAAGAATTTAATAACTTATGTGGAAAAATAGAAGGTAATTACTTAGACAATGAACAAATATCTTCAATACTTAGTAAAAGTGATAACATATTAATAATCGCAGGAGCTGGAAGTGGTAAAACAACAACTATAATAGGTAAAATAAAATACTTAATAAAAACCAATCAATGTGAACCTGAAGACATCTTACTTTTATCTTTTACTAATGCTTCTGCTAAAGAAATGAAACTAAGAGTAAAAAAAGAAACTAATATGGAAATAGATACATACACATTTCACAAGCTTGGTTTAGAAATAATAAAATCAACACAAAATACTAATGTTAACATATTTACAGGAGAAGTAATTAATTTAATAATTAAATTTATAAATGAACTTTTTAATGATACTTCATACTTACTTAAATTTGTTAACTATATAATAAATGATATATGTGGTTATACTAATACAACTATTGATAATAAAATAATAAATAAAAAACATATAGATATTTATAACTACTTATACTTAAACAAAATAAAATTTACATACAAAAACATATTTTTCTTACCTAAATATAACAAATACATCAATTCTTATTCTGACTTACTAAATTTAATAAATAAAGAAAAAATACTTACAAATATAAGTACTAATTTAATATGGTATCACTTATGTAACTTCAATAAAAATATATACATGATTATTGCTAACTCTTTTGAAACAATAATAAGTTTAATAAAAAGTAATAACTATACTATAGATGAAGTAAATAACTTAATAACTAATAAAACTAAAATAATTTTTGACTTAATAAAACCAATCTATATAAAATATAACAATTACTTAAGTAAAAATAATTTAATAGACTTTAATGATATGATAAATAAATCAACTGACTTAATTAAAACCAACAAATACATTCATCACTATAAATATGTCATAGTAGATGAATATCAAGATATCTCTATGTCTAGATATAAATTATTACTAGCCATGAGAAATCAAAACTATTATAAACTATTTTGTGTAGGTGATGACTGGCAAAGCATATATAGATTTTCTGGTAGTGATATATCTCTCATAACAAACTTTTCAAAATACTGGGGACCAACATCTATTAGTAGAATACAGCACACATATAGATTTTCAAGCACTCTAGCAAATATATCAGGTAAATTCATAATGCATAACCCTAATCAATTAAAAAAGAACATAATTGGATTTAATTCAAATACTTATCCTATAGAAATAATAAATGGACTTAACGAACTAGAAACTAAACTAAAAGAATTACCATACTATAGTAAAATATACTTACTTGGTAGATATACATTTGACATAGATATACTAAGAAAATGTAATAACTTTACATTAGAATACAATAGATACACTAAAGACATAGACATAATATATAATAAAAGAATAGACCTAGATATAAAATTTCTAACTGCTCATAAATCAAAGGGATTACAAAGTGACTATGTAGTAATTCTAAATAACAAAGATGAACTAATGGGTTTTCCTAGTAAAGTTAAAGATTCCAATCTAGTTAATTCATTACTAGATAATAGTGATACTTATCCATTTAGTGAAGAGAGAAGACTATTCTATGTAGCGTTAACAAGATGTAAAAAGAAAGTATATTTGCTTACTGAATCTAATAACAAAAGCATATTCATTAAATACTTAGAAAAAAATAAAAGATAGCTACTTAATAGTACCACTATCATTTATTAAAAGAGTGCTATACATAAATAATATATCTTTATTATTAAAATCTATATAATTATCTAATAATTTAGGTGATATATATCTAGTATCTACCACAGTTATTTCATTAAAACCATCTATCAAAAGAGGTATTAAACTACTTCCATAAGAATCTCTAAACACCACTAAATCTCTCTTATTACTATCTATATTCATATTTGTAATCTTAAGTAATGCACTAGAACCACTCAAATAAACATCATATTTATCAAGTCCATTTAATTTACTCATATCATATACACTAGTATAATTATTAGTCTCATAATTAAATACTTTACTATTCATAATACTATCATTAGTAAGAATATATAACTTATCTACTTCATCACTTAATATCTGACTACTATAAACACCATTAAACTCACTCAAATACTTTTTACTAAAAGAACTATCTAAATTAAAATTCATCTCTTTAGACATCTTATTAACTATCTTAACAAGATTCTCTTGTCTCCAATGAGTATCAGTCTTATAATAATCTTCTAAACTTAAAATACTCATAATATCTATATACTCTAAATCCTTAAGATTATCATTCATAATACTAATTAACTCATTATAATCTAACTTTAAATTATCACTATCTACAAAATAATTCTTATCAGGTACAATCATATAAAAATATCTATTATTAGGATACTTTTCTTTTATTAAATTAATCTTACTACTTAAACTATCTATAGAACTCTTATTAACCTTAGAATTTTCTTTAATAATATATCCATTATAAATATACAAATCATTATAACTATTTTTAGTATTCATCTCTAAAAATATCTTCATCTTTCTAAAATCATCTCTTTTAACAAATTGATCTGTAACATAACTATCAAACTTACTACTAAAAGTACCATTAGTTAATGAATTAAGTGTTAAAGTAGGCAACTTTTCTAAACGCCTTCTTTCTGAATAAGAAATATCTGTATCTTTTTTTACTATATTAACTAACATAAAACCAATAATAATAACTAAAAACATAATAGTAAGTAACTTATCTCTTAATGTATCTTTCATAGTACCTCCTAAAATCTAAAATATAAGAATGGATTATAAGAATTATCTATTAAATATGATGTTACAAGTATTAATAATAATACTAAGTAAATAGGTTCAATTAAATTAATTAATTTATTAAATTGTTTATTATCTTTAAGTTTATTAATAAAGTTCTTTAATAAAGGAATTGAACTAATTATAGATATAATTATAACTAAAGCATATTTCTTTAAATATATTAAAGTATAACTATCCACAAATTTACTTTTGTTAATAAAGAACATACCACTAAAATTACTAATAACATTTTCTCCATTAAATATAACAAAACTAATAATAACTAAAACCATAACATAAACACTTTTAAATATACTAGGTAACTTATCGATAAACTTCTTTAACCAAAGTTTTTCTATTACTAAAATAACGCCAAAGAAGAATCCCCATATAACAAAATTCCAACTCGCGCCATGCCATAGTCCAGTAAGTAACCAAACTATAAAAATATTTCTAATTTGTTTTTTAATACCATTTCTATTACCACCTAAAGGAATATACACATAATCTTTAAACCAAGAACTCAAAGACATATGCCATTTTCTCCAAAACTCAGTAATACTTTTTGATGTATAAGGATAATCAAAATTCTCATTAAAATGAAATCCAAACATTCTTCCAAGTCCTATTGCCATATCTGAATAACCTGAAAAATCCAAATATATTTCTAAAGTATAACATATAGCGAATAACCAATAAAATATAAATGTTTTTTCACTAGTAGAACTAAATATATTAACTAATCTAGCAAGTTCATTCGCAAGCAAAACTTTCTTAGCTAAACCTATAATAAATCTTCTAATACCATAAGAAAAATCACTAAAACTTTGTTTTCTATCATCAAGTTTTTCATTAACAGTTTCATATCTTACTATTGGACCAGCAATTAACTGAGGGAACAATGATACATAAGTAGCTAACTTAATAAAACTTTTCTGACATTTAACCTTGCCTTTATAAACATCAACCAAATAACTAATAATTTGAAAAGTATAAAATGATATTCCAATAGGTAAAGCCAAATTAAGTAGATTTAACTTAGTATTAAAAAGACTATTAAAATTACTTATAATGAAATCTGAATATTTAAATATAATTAAAAGTAAAATAGGTATACATACAAACACTCTAAAAATACTCTTATCTTTATACTTATCAATTAGAATACCACCTATATATGCAATAAAAATATCTAATAACATTAATACTATATACTTAGGTTCTCCATATATATAAAATATAAGGCTTGCTATTAAAAGAATTAAGTTCTTATATTTTTTAGGTGTAATAAAATAAATAATTAATGTAATAGGTAAAAAATAATATAAGAAAGTTATACTATTAAATAACATAAGATTCCTCCTTAAAAGAAAGCACCAATAAGGTGCATATTAATCTGTAACTGGAATACCAGGTCCAAAACTATCTTAACTAGTTTTTTCTAGTTCTTTACCAATATCATTATTTACATACTCTTTAAAATCTTTATAAACAAGACTAGCCCAGTCAGCATCAGCCATTACTAAGAATATAATATTACCATTATTAGTAACATATACTTTTTCAGCAGTAACACATATCCATTTTCCAGTATTAATATTATCTATCATCTCTTGTTTCATACTTTCAATGTTTGCATTTTCATTAACTTTAACAACAGCGATAGAGAAAGCTTGACTTGACATTAATGGTTCAGCTACTACTAACGCTTCAACATTTTCATTAGATTTTAATCCAGTATATAAACTAACATCATCTTTATTTTTAACATCAATAGTATTAATATCTAAACTAGGTAAATTATCTTTTTCTTTCTTGATTATACTTTTTAGCATAGTTTTAATATCACTTGCACTCTTTAATGAACTTGTATTATTGCCACCTAAGTTTTTAACTACTAGAAGTGTAACGAGTACTAGAACTACTACTGTAACTATACTGATTATTGTACCTTTCTTCATCATTCTCTCCTTTCTTTATTATCCTTCTTCATTTTAACAAACTTATGCATTAAAGTAAACATACTATAATATAAAATTAGTAAATAATAGTTAAATTTCCACTTTAAAAATAAAAATTGTTATGTTAGAATATAATCTTACTGAGGTG
>OIZL01001628.1_pt1 | contig 11653 bp, 7 predicted proteins | sample 1588541 | NCBI WGS metagenome assembly OIZL01 (sample SAMN03283285) | human gut metagenome | biome: human-associated habitat; material: feces | host: Homo sapiens | place: Peru | collected 2012 | reverse complement strand
TCATCCCCGGGTTCCACCTCCACCATTTCCTGCGGCTGTATTCTCAGGCCGTTCTTATGTCTTTTTGTTAACAGGGTCAAAAAATAATGGATGTAATGTAATTGCCTGATTTAATTTAATTTACTGTGCATGATTCATTTTCTCCTTTGAAAAAGTTTTTATCCACTTTCCGCTCCTCAAGCGGAATACACACCATATCGATTTACAAATCTGATCTATTTTCAGAAAAACATAGATCCAAAAAGCATCCAGATGCCATACCAGCCCCGCCAGAATTCCAAGGGGCAATGACGCAGCCCACAGAAAAATAATATCTGCCACCATGAGAAATTTCGTATCACCACCGCCACGGAGCACTCCCTTTGTCAGAATGCTGTTCATAGACTGAAAAATAACAATAAATGCGATGGCGTCCATAAGCTCACCGGCAATCTGAGCCGTTTCAGATGTTATATTGTAAAGTCCGATAATGGGTCTGCTTAATACCTTGATCAGACCTCCGCCTAAAATGCCCACTACCAGGCCAAGAATCAGGAATGTCCAGGCCTGCTGCTGTGCCTTTTCCCGTTCACCATGGCCCAATGTGTGACCGGTCATAATGCAGCTGGCGTGACAGATTCCCTGAATTATCACGGTCGTAAGCTGCTGTGTAACAACTGTTATTGAATTTGCCGATACAAATCCCGTTCCGATTCTTCCCATAACCATTGCTACCGCTGAAGTACCAAGAGCAAGCAGTGAATCCGAAACAAATACCGGAATGCTGATAGAAACATAATCCTTAATCAGAGAATTACATTTCATCCGCAAATCCTTCAGTCGATAGCCGATCTTGCGATCTACAAACAAAAAATATCCACATATCAGCGAAAATTCAAATACTCTGGCAATCAGTGTTCCCACTCCTGCGCCTTCTACTTCCATCCTGGGAACTCCCAGCTTGCCGAATATAAACATATAGTTGAATAGTATATTTACAAAAAAAGAACCTATTGATGTAAAGAGCGGAAAATTCACCTGTCCGACGCTTCGAAGCACAATCGTACAGGTCATGGTCATTCCTTGCAGAAAATAGCAGTATACCATCCACTTAAAATATTGAACTCCTTGCGCAATTACCGCACTGTCATTAGTATACATCCTCATAAGCAGCTGAGGGATCAATATGGTTGGCAGCATAAACAGAACCGCAAGTACGATGCAAAGCCGCAGCATCAGGGTTATGGTCTTTTTCAGAGAAGTAATATCCTGCATTCCCCAGAATCTTGAGGTCAGCACGCTGGCTCCCATGGCGATTCCCATACAGCAGATCTGGTATATATTCACAAACTGATTAGCCAGAGCCGTAGCAGAAAGCGAGGTTTCCCCAAGCTTTCCCACCATGACGGTATCGGTCATATTGACACCAATGGTGATCATGCTCTGCAAGGAAATCGGAATGGCGATAACTGCCATTTTTTTATAAAAACATTTGTCTTTTACCAGTAAATTCATAAAATTTGTCTTTCTATTCTCTTATCTTCTGTTCAGCGTCAACCTCTAAAACGCTTCGCACTTCTTCAATCGCAAAACACTGACAGAATATGGCGGTGCCTCGTATACGAACTCTGAGGAAGCGCCATGCATATTCACGGTAATATTCTTCACCTTCTCCGGCTCTTCAAAGCTGTTTTCATCCCCCTTTTCACCGCTAAGAAGTGTTACGGTATAGTCGCCCTGTACCTGACAGTCCAGTGTAATGGAAACCGGATCCACATCTCCTGCAAAATTAACCGCCTTAATAATGATTTCGTCCTTGGTGTCAGTTACTACCGAAACAAAAGCAGGTCCGTAGGGAATCGAAATTTCCTTCTGAAGCTCACCATCAACATACAGGCGAATCTGTTTTCCGTCCGTTTCATATCCAAAGCGGTGATATTCTCCCGGTTTTACTGAAATAGCAAAGTCCTCAGTCAGCTTGTTGTCATGCATATAGCCAAACTCTTCCAGTGAACATTGTCCTCCATTAACCTTCCAAAGGAACGGACGCACCAGAGCTGCATCCCATTCTTTTTCCACTCCGGCCGTAATCACGAGCTGCTCCTCATAATAGGAACGAACCACCCTGGCACTGAATATACCCAACTCGAAGTAAGCATTTTCCTCAACAAAAATATCGGTCTCAAATCTTCCATAAGTCTGGTCTTCTTCTCCAAATACCACAAAGCTCTTGGTCTCATCAGCCCATTCCAGAATACTGTGAAATTCCTTTTTCTGCTCCTCATCCGGAAGCTGAAGCAGGCGGCCATCCTCTGTATCCTGCACATGTCCCATTAATTCATGAGTAATCTTTGCTTCTTCTCCATTCCAAATGGGATTTCTGAAGCGAAGTTCCTTATTGGATTTTAAAGATGCCATTCCGGTTCTCGGACGATAAACACGTCCTCCCTCATCTTCGGATCGCACCACATATTCTCCGCGATTTTGACCGAACATTTTCCAGACATAATAAGTAGGAATTCCAAGGCTCTGATGATTATTGAAACGAATCAGATTAGGATACCACGCTCTGTAATTTACATTTTCAAATAATGGAGCATAAGAGGCCAATGTTACGATATCCTGATTTTTCTCAATACCCATAAGGAAAGCCGCTTCTCCCAGAGCCGCATACAACTGTCCCATATAGTTGCCTTCGTTTACAGCCACCTCTCCTACAAAGATTTTTGGTCCCTTACGATCGTAGTCATCATAATAATTTACACGTTCTGCAAAGAACTCTGTTGTATTGTAAAAATGTTCATCCACGCACTCGGCAGGACAACCATTTTTCTCTACATGCTCATTGGCTATGGTTTTAATCTGGGGATACAGTTCCTTTACCTTCTTATAAATCATGTTGTAACGCTTTTCATAATCCGGACCCCAGTTTTCATTACCAATTTCCAAATAGGTCATTTTAAAGGGTTCCGGATGCCCCATAGAAGCACGAAGCCTTCCCCATTTGCTTTCCTCAGAGCCGATAGCATATTCAATGGCATCCAGTGTATCCTGTACCATTTCATCAAGAGCCTCTCCTTCCAGAAGGACACTCTTTCTTCCCTGACAGGTCATTCCGCAGTTACATACATACAGGGGCTCCATCCCCAGATCCTCGCAAAGCTGCAGATATTCATGAAAGCCAAGTCCTAATGTACTTCTGTAATGCCATACAAACAGCTTACTGGGTCTTTCCCATGCCGGACCTACCGTATCCCGAAATCTCATCGCTGTGGACGGTGTCGTTCCTTCCACAATACAGCCTCCGGGGAAACGCATAAACTTTGGACTCATTCCCTTAAGCTTTTCTACAAGATCTGTTCTGAGTCCATGCCCCATGTAGGTATTGTCAGGCATTAGTGAAATAAATCCCAGCAGAACCTCTCCGCCTTCTTTGCAGGAAATAGTAAGCTGTGCCTCGTGACAATCCTCAGCCGCTGTCAGCTTCATGTCATATCTTGTATACTCCTGACCGGAAACCACCAGACTGTTTCCGGCCAGTACTTTTCCCCGGTATTCGATCGCTACGTCCAGTCCTATTTCTTCCTTTGCTTTTGCAAATAAATACAAAGAGTAACTTTCTCCAGCCTTTACGGATATACCGCAGTAACCGGTATTAGTCAGAGATCCGTCCTTTTCAAACTGCATACGCAGAGCTGCGTCCCGATGTTCATTCAGGGTATCCGTCAGTTCCAGTTCCATCTTTGCATTGTGTGTATACCATGCCGGTATTTCTGTCTCCGGAATATTGTTTCCCTTTACCCAGCGGCATAAGCCTTCTCCGTTGCAAAACTCATCCAGCCATCCGGATACGGTTTTTACATGGATGCCATCCTCCTGCTGTATATAACCCTCCGGTAAAACGGAATCTTCGAAGCTTCTGTTTCGAAGCATTTCCGGATAAAGTCCTCCGTCTCCGGCACGGTTAATGTCTTCAAAAAAGATTCCGTACAAATCCCTGGCTGTCTCAAATCGTCTTTCCTTTGTTTTAATCTTTAATTTGCTCATTGTAGGCTCCTTTTTTACATTCCAAGAGTTTTGATCACTACCTGTGCCAGAATTCTGGCAAGATAATCATTGGGGTGATTTAACCAGTTTCCGGTTATATCAATGTATCGTTTTCTCTTTCCGATTTCTTTTTGAACTGCCTGTATATCTGCTATAGCAACTCCCATACCTTCTAAGCCCTTCAGACTTTCACTGTATTCATCCTGATGTGCCCAGAAATGGTGTGGCTCCGTAGCAGCCAGTTCATTGGGAAGCGTAGACGCAATCAATAAAAATTCCGTTTTCGGACTAACCTTCCGGATTGCCTCTATGAGTCTGCCTGTTTTATTTCTGTATTCTTCCATACCGCAACGGTCATTCATTCCAAAACCCAGAATTACCAGATCCGGATGGAAGTTGGCTGCACGCTGGGATGAATTTTCGATTGCCCATTCGGAATCCACTCCTCCTACCGATGTGTTGTGGAAGCATACCGGACTCTGCCATTTTTCCTCCATCTGATGGAACAGCAGCTCTGCCCAGGTAGGCTGTCCCGGCTTCTGTCCATACATACCGCTGCAGTCACAGCCACAGCACACGCTGTCCCCATACAAAACGATCTTAACGGGTTCTCCTACTTCCAGCTTTGCAGAGAGCTTCGGCAGTTTGTCCAGTTGACTTTCCGGAGCGGAAAGTAACTCCTTCTTCGTTGCCTTATAGGTAACTGCGATCTGTTTCTCTGTAACAAGCTTCGGATTGCCTATGGCACATAGGTTTAAGAATTTTCCGTTGGTAGTCACTAGCGGACCGAAATCTTTTGCAAATTCGCTTGCTTCTCCTGCCTTCTTTGCCGTATCAAAGTCCGGATAGAGGAAGGTATCCCATCCGGTTACCGGTATGTGACTCCCTTCAGGAATTACCAGCTCATCTCCCTCTACAAGGTAATCGATCCCCTCTTCATATACTGTTTCCCCGTCATAGCTTTCTACGGACAAAACTTCTTTTGGAGTCCACAGGAAAGAAGCCCTGCATCCATTCTCATCAGCAACTGCTGCAAAGGTTTCCCGGAAGCAATACCCTCCTTCCCATATCGGCTCCAGCCATTCTTTATGGAAAATCTTTCCTATCGGAAGGGTTTTCTTGATCTGCTCTTGTAAAAATTCCTTAAAGGGTGTCACCCATCCGCAGTTCACTACCGGTCTATCTGACATGAAGATCATCTCACAGGGCTTTTCTTTTTCATATGGATACCAGTAGGGCATTGGCTTTCCGTCCGCATCATTGCCGTTTGGATCACCTGTTTTTATGAAATTCACCCAGTAATTGCACATCATTCTGGAAAGATCGTAATGCTGCCCCACAAAGGGTCTCCAGCATTTCGCCAGTGTTTCAAAGAAAAACCATAAATCTACAGAATGGAAGGTTCCGGCATTATCCCATCCTGGAATATCTGGATCAAACCTGTAATAATAGTAGGGCTTTTTTTCACCTGCACTTTTTTTATCCGAAAAAAGACACTTGATCGTACATTCAATTCCGTTTACCTTCGCATACTTTCCATCAGAATCCTCCCGCATTGCCTCGGGAAAGCGCAAAAAGGTCTCAGCATTCTTTCCGAAAATCTCTTCTGCTTTCTTTTTCAAATCTTCTTTTGAGGAAGCTTCTATATAACTAGGAAATTCATCTGAAGTATTTCCAGACATAACGGGAACATTTACATGCTTGCCTTCCATGAAAAGAACCAATGGGTCACCTACACAGAACTTGTGATCCAATACGGTAAACATAGCCGGAAATATTTTGGTATATTCCTCATACTTGTCACGAATCGTAGCCGCATCCAGCTTACGAGCCTGCTCAATAGTTGAGCAGCCCAGGAAAGAAAGAAAATGCTGTCCATTTTCCTCAGCATGCCACAATTCCTCCGGCACTCCGATTCCTCCAACCTGATAAGGAGAGCGAATCATTGCACTCATCACTACTGCACGATGAAATAAGCCTTCATTATCCATACATGCCATCTGGCTCATAACACTTCCGCCTCCGGCTGACTGTCCTGCAATGGTCACATTACCTGGATCTCCACCAAAGAAAGCAATATTTCTCTGTACCCATCGAAGTGCTGCCTGCTGATCCAGACTTCCAAAATTAGTCGGTGCGTCAGGCTGCTCCTCTGTCAGCTGAGGATGTGCCAAAAATCCAAAAACATTAACCCGGTAGTTTACCGTTACAACAACCACGCCGCGACGCGCAATTCTCTCTCCGTCAAATTCCATTTCGACAGGATATCCACACTGGAGTCCTCCTCCGAAAAACCATACCAAAACCGGCTGTTTTTCTGTTACTTCTTTAGCACCTGTCCATACGTTCAAATACAGACAGTCCTCATCCATGGCAATTTCCGGATCCACATGCCACTCACGGATATACACGTTATCACCGATTCCCGGGATGCTCTGCATGGAAATCGGAGCAAAGCGATAGCATTCACGAACTCCATCCCAGTCTTCACAGGGCTGGGGTGCTCTCCATCTGTTCTCTCCTACCGGAGGAGCCGCAAAAGGGATTCCCTTAAATGCAGTTATCCTAGGGTCTGCGGCTTCAATACCTTTCACCCATCCATTTTCTGTCCGTACTGTTCTCAGCATAATTCCTACCTCCGCTAATTTTACTATTAGCCATGCAATAACATAGATTATGATAACTCAAATGATCTTAATGCAGCATTTCCGTTACCGCGATAGGTCAGGTAAAGCGCCTGTATTCCATCCGGAATCGTAACCGGTGCGGTATACTTTTCCCAGACATTGGTATATTGAACCTCTAATGTCGCCAGTACCTCTCCATCCCATGCTGTCTTTACTTCAAAAGTGCCATCTGCATAGCCCCGGATCCAAATACTGATTTCACGAATATCATGGCAGTCAAAATATTTGAAGCCGATGGTAGTTGAATCTGTAATATTGGCAATATATCCAACTTCTTCGTCTCCATCCCTGCCGTCCTGCATTACTCGTGGAAAATTCCCTTCGCCCACATAAACTGATGGGGTATCGGTAAACAGATTACATGCAAGATAAGCGGGGTATTCGCCTTTACCCTCAAGCGGACCTCCATTTAAACCGCAGGAGGTAATTTTTACCTGTGGAATACTGCCGTCCGGCATAATCTGCAGCTTTTCAGCACATCCCTGTCTGCTGTACCAGGTATTATTGGTATGCCTGTGATAAAAAATGTACCAGTCCTCTCCGATCTGCACAATACTTCCGTGATTATTGGCACCGTAAGCTGTTGGCATATCTGCCGGCTTGTAGGTATCGATGTGCAGATCACAATTGCTGACAATAACTCCGCCATAGACAAAGTCCCTAGTAGGATTCTTGCTGGTGGCATAACATAATTCGTGCATTAATATGGATGAATAGACAAAATAATAGGTGTCACCTACTTTACGGATGGAAGGTGCCTCAAAAAACTCATGTCCCTCAAATCCGGTACCGGCACCATATTCACAGCCGGGGGCCACAAACGCCGGAGCTTCCCTGATCGTCAGCATATCTGCTCCCAACACCGTAGCCATAGCTCCGGTACGGGATTTATCACCTTTTCCGCAAAATCCGGTATAAATATATGTCACATCTCCTTCCGTCAGAACCCCCGGGTCAAACTGGGGCTCATCACCTTCCTTTTCGCCCAGACGTATGCCATCTTCATAATGAACATAGCCATAAAATTCATACTTTCCTGCCGGAGTATCACATACAGCAACTGAAACTACCGAAACCTTGTCCAACACGTAATAAAGATAGTACCTTCCGTCCGGTCCCACCGTAACATCCGGGGCATACAGACACATTTTGCCTTCCGGGTTCAGCGGATCGGCTGTCTTCGGATAAATCACACCCTCATATCTCCAGTTGCCCAGGTCATCGACCGGAGCTGACCAGCACACATAGTCTCCCATGCAGAAAACATATCCGTTAAAGTAATCATGGGATCCGTAAACATATACGCGATCGCCAAAAACATAAGGTTCTCCGTCCGGAATATACTCCCAGGACGGTAAATATGGGTTAAACGCTTGTTTTTTCACTTTGATATCCTCTTTTGCAAACCTAATCCATGTACATTGTTTCATAAAGCAAATTACTGGGTGCTAGTTTAAGCCTTCAAGCTGACCACTCGATCATAGTCATATCCTCGATCCGGATTCACCTTTCCGGCATTCAGTTCGAAATAAACCACACCGTTTTCGTTTACAGGAAGCTCTACGCAGATATTTCCGTCCTCCTGCTTTTTACGCTCTGTTTTTACAAAAGGTCTGGATGATTCCCGAATCAGCTTCGTCTGTTCCTCACTCAGATTGGCAGGTTCTCCCATATCATGCCATACCTTCAAGGGATTACATGTTTCCTCATCTACCGTCTTAGTCAGGAAGCAGTACTCCTCCTGTTCAGCCGGAAATGTAAACTCCAACAGCATTTTTTCTTTACCCTGTTCTGTACTTTTACGGGCAATATTCCAGGCTACACCTAAATAATCACCGTTTGCACGTTTCAAAACGACAATATTGTCATCCTTATATACACAATTGGCTTCACTTTCCTCAAGCTTTTTGTAAAAAGCAAATGTCCAGAAGGTCGGCTTGGTAATACAGCCATTGGCAACCAGTCCAAAGCCGCCGTGGAATGGTGTAAAAGGAACTCCCAGCTCTTCAAACACATCACCAAATGTCCAGTAGGAATAGGATTCATTCACATCTCCCAATCTGGAAAGCTGCTGTGCTATAAAGGCCGCATTCAGGTTCGTATCATGAATGATGCCCTGAGGAGTATAGGAGCTGTTGAACTCCGTGATATGAATCTGCAGACCCTTATATTCCGGGAAACTGTCAATAATATCTCTGGTTGTTTTTAAATTGGCAAAGCCGTCCTCTGCCTTCATCAGTTCAGAATATGCATAATGTCCAATACATTCCGGCGGATCAATGGTGTAATGATGTCTGGTTACGAAATCCACAGGTATGTGATTCTCATGGCAATATTCCATAAATGCCTGAATCCATTTCTCATCCGTTCCTCCACAAACAGCAGGGCCTCCTACACGGAATCCCGGATTCACTTCCTTTATGGCATCAAAGGTTCTATGGAACAGCTTAAAATATTCCTGCATATCCGCATTTTCCCAGAAGCCGCAAAGATTGGGCTCGTTCCATACTTCAATGGGCCATTGAATAACTTCCTCTTCTCCATAGCGTCCCATCAGATGCCGCAGCAATGAATGCACCATATTACACCACATATCATAATCTTTTGGAGGAGTGGTATTTCCCTGCCAGTAAAAGATAGTCTGGCTTCCACTTGCCAACTTTTTAGGCATAAAACCCAGTTCAAGAAAAGGTCTCAGCCCCACCTTCTTATAGGCATCCATTACTCTATCCAGATAAGTATAGTTGTACTCAACCCTTACCTTACCATCCTCCTCATAGGTCTGAAAGATCGCCATATCATCACAGAATAATCCATGTCCCCGGATATGCTTAAATCCGATTTCCTTTTGAACCAAGCGCAGCTCTTCCTGATATTCTTCTGTCAATGCAAGCCCCATTCTTCCGGTTCCCACACAATAATCTACATTATTGTGAAAAAAGACCTTTGAATCCTTTGTAATCACGATCTTTTTTCTGTCATTCTCTGTTGCTCCACCCAAATTTACCATGCATGTATCTCCTTCTTCTAAATCATGTTCCTATGCAGTCACGCATCAGATGTCTGACCGCTGCACGATCCGCAGTTCTCTGATGACGATTGCCATATTAATCTGATACTATCGCATTGATCTAAAGTTTCCAATGATTTATACTATAAGAAAATTGATATATCCTCTGATGTATCAGAGCGGAGATTCCAGATGACTGAAATTGAATTTGTCGGCTACAGTGCCGTTCACCCCTCAGATTTTATATATGATGTTCCGAATGGCTTTACAGGCTATCTTCTGCTTCTTTTCGACTCTCCCTCGGAGCTGCTCATAGACGGAAGACTAATGCGGACAGCCGCCAATTCTGCTATTCTGTATACACCAGGAAGCAGGATTTATTACCGTGCTGCCGGTGAAGAATACCGGAATGACTGGATTCGTTTTCGTTCCGATCACTCCTTCGTGAAGCTGTTTCCGTTAACAAACACCCCATTTCCCGTAACAGATCCGGAATACTGTCATCAGCTTTTTAAATTACTAACCTGGGAGTCTGCCTTTTTCTCCTCTGAAAGCGAAGCAAACATTACTCACCTGCTGCGGGTTCTGTTCTCCAAATTAAGAGAAGGAACCCAGAATGAGTCCCCGGGTATTCACGATCATGAGCTGGTTGCATTGCATAAGATGATCTACAATAATCCTCAGCTTCCATGGAATATAAACATGATGGCTGCGAAGCTTCACTTAAGTCCCAGTCATCTTCAGACTCTCTATCACCGCCAATTTGGCTCCTCCTGCATGGGCAATGTCATCGAAGGACGTCTGCGCCGTGCACAGGATTTATTAGAGTACAGCGAATACTCCATCCGCGACATTTCCGAGCAATGTGGTTATAATAATGTAGAGCATTTCTGCAGACAGTTCCGTCAGCATAACGGCTGTACCCCTGGACAATACCGGAAAAATGCATCAGCGGGAAGCAACAAAAGACCTCTCACCCACAATACCCTGGGAGGAAGGGAGTTTGAGAAGATTAATCGAAATATCCGGAAATAGTGTTTCGGTAGCTGCTTTATTCAGCATTTCCTTAAGCGTTCGCTTCTACCTGTAAATAAATTTCAGCTTTCCGATACCGATTTCATCTCCGGGTTCGATGATTTCCGACGCATTTGGTTCTAACCGCATCCCGTTCCGGAAGGTTCCGTTCGTCGAGTTGAGATCCGTAATAAAGAACCGGTTTCCATCCCTTGATATTCTTGCATGAAGGCGGCTTACACTCTGATCATTTAACACAAGATCCACTGCTCCTGCCATTTTTCCAACTGTGATTGGCAGTTTTTGCAACGGGATATGCTGATACTGGATGATTTTCTGCTCCATACAATTACAGATGAGCGGGAGGTAAAAGTCCTGTTCATGATTCTGAATGATGAAGTTTCTGCAAATGCTATCACGAAGCGTGCAACCAAGCACTATACAGTGGTGATTAACACCAAAAATAACAAATAAACAGTCGACCGTTTATAGCGCCGAGCGACCGCTGGCCAACGCGTCACCGACCGGCGGTCGGCGCAAATTGCATATACATTCCAAAAGCTGTCTCTTACCAGATTTTCTACTTTTCGTTGTTCTTCCTTTTTCTCTAAACGAATCATAATATTACTTTTTTCCATTTCTTTTATGTCCTTTCCTAAAAATAAAACCGATAATCCTGATTTTTCAGTATCAGAATTAACGGCTCTGCGTCTTAAGCGTCTGGCTCTTATTTACTGTTGCATTTCTTCTACAATTTTGTCCAACATCTGTTCAAACCGGCTTTTTACTTTCGCCTTATCTGTTGCTCCATCATATACACTATAATATAAAAACATATTTGCATAAAATTTAACTGCATTCTCTTCTGGATTTTTTATTTCCATACTTTTGAACAAATCCTTCACGTATTCTGCCG
>OIZL01001626.1_pt1 | contig 11658 bp, 10 predicted proteins | sample 1588541 | NCBI WGS metagenome assembly OIZL01 (sample SAMN03283285) | human gut metagenome | biome: human-associated habitat; material: feces | host: Homo sapiens | place: Peru | collected 2012 | reverse complement strand
CGGTAGTAGGCAAGGACACGGTAGGGATCATCGCAAAGGTATGTACTTATCTTGCAGGCAACCAGATCAATATTCTGGATATTTCCCAGACCATTGTACAGGGATTTTTTAACATGATGATGATCGTCGATACGACGCAGTCCGAGAAGAAGTTTGGCGATATCGTAGACGAGCTGGCTGCGCTTGGCAGGGAGATCGGCGTGGATATCAAGTGCCAGAAGGAAGAGATCTTCGACCAGATGCACCGGATCTAGGAGCCAGTTACCGCAGATACATAGAAGAAAGGTTAGGAATACCATGATAAATTTGTATGAGGTTGCAGAAACCAATGAAATGATCAGTAAAGAGAATCTGGATGTGCGGACGATCACACTGGGGATCAGTCTGCTTGACTGTATCGATTCAGATCTGGCAAAGCTGCGAAACAACATTTACGAGAAGATCACGACCGTGGCAAAGGATCTGGTCAAAACAGGCGAGGGGATCGAGAAGGAGTACGGGATCCCGATCGTGAACAAGCGGATCTCGATCACGCCGATGGCGCTGGTAGGCGGTGCGGCGTGCCGCTGTCCGGAGGATTTTGTGACGCTGGCACAGACGATGGACAAAGCGGCAAAAGAGGTTGGCGTGAATCTGATCGGAGGCTATTCAGCACTGGTGTCAAAAGGGATGACGAAGGCGGACGAGATACTGATCCGCTCCATCCCGCAGGCGCTTCACAGCACAGAGAGAGTGTGCAGCTCGGTCAATCTGGGATCGACCAAGACGGGTATCAACATGGACGCCGTAAGACTGATGGGAGACATTGTCAAGGAGACGGCGCAGATCAGCAGCGAGCAGGGAAGCGTGGACTGTATGAAGCTGGTCGTGTTCTGCAACGCACCGGACGACAATCCCTTTATGGCGGGAGCTTTTCACGGAGTGACAGAGGCAGATGCGATCATCAATGTCGGAGTAAGCGGTCCCGGCGTTGTGAAAACAGCGCTTGAGAAGGTGAGAGGAGAGAATTTCGAGGTTCTCTGCGAAACCATCAAAAAGACCGCCTTTAAGGTGACCAGGGTGGGACAGCTTGTCGCGCAGGAAGCGTCGAAGAAACTCGGCATCCCGTTTGGCATTGTGGATCTGTCGCTCGCGCCGACGCCGGCAGTGGGAGACAGCGTGGCGGACATCCTCTGCGAGATCGGACTGGAATATGCCGGAGCGCCCGGAACGACAGCGGCGCTGGCACTGCTCAACGATCAGGTGAAAAAGGGCGGCGTGATGGCATCCTCCTATGTAGGTGGACTCAGCGGCGCGTTTATCCCGGTCAGCGAGGATCAGGGAATGATCGATGCGGCGGTAGCAGGCGCGCTTACGCTGGAGAAGCTGGAAGCGATGACCTGTGTGTGCTCCGTCGGACTGGACATGATCGCCATTCCGGGAGATACGAAGAATACGACGATCGCCGGGATCATTGCAGACGAGATGGCGATCGGTATGGTGAACCAGAAGACCACGGCAGTGCGGATCATCCCGGCGATCGGCAAGACGGTCGGCGACAAGGTGGAGTTCGGCGGACTGTTCGGCTATGCGCCTGTCATGCCGGTAAACCAGTTCTCCTGCGACGCGTTTGTCAACCGTGGCGGAAGGATCCCGGCGCCGATCCACAGCTTTAAAAACTGAGAAAGCTGTCTACGGTGACGGCGCTTTTTAAAAGGGCAGGGGAACCTGTCATGCTTTATAGAAATGAGGGCAGATATGGATTTTAACGCAGTATATCACAGAGCAAACGATAATTATTGTTATCCACTGGATCAGGATCAGCTTATCATCAATATCAAAACGGGGTATGATGTAAAATATGTCAATATCATACAGGGCGATCCGTTTAAGGCAGGAATCCTGGGCGGGGGAGAGACGTGGAGCGGGGATTCGGTAAACATCCCCTTCAAGAAACGTCTGAAAAACCAACTCTGGTGGACGACTACGATCCGGCCGGAATATAAGCGTCTCAAGTATTACTTTGAATTGCAGACGGAAAATGAAAAGTGGTTTTATTTCGAGGATGGATTTGTCTCGGAACAGCAGATGCAGCTTGAGGGCAGAAGCCGTCAGTGCTTTGTATTCCCCTGGATGAATCCGGCGGATATCCCGTGCACGCCGGCCTGGGTAAACGACACGATCTGGTATCAGATCTTCCCGGAGCGGTTCTGCAACGGAGACAAGTCAAACGACCCGGAAGGAACGCTTCCGTGGAGAAACCAGGGAAGCGTGACGAACGAAGAGTTCTTCGGAGGCGATCTGCAGGGTATCATAGATAAACTCGGCTACCTGCAGGATCTGGGCGTATCCGGACTCTACCTGACGCCGGTGAATGAATCGCCGACGTCCCACAAGTATGACACGAAGGATTACACGCGCATCGATCCGCATTTCGGGACGGAGGAGACGATGATCCGTCTGGTAAAGGAGGCGCATCAGCATGGCATACGCGTGATGCTGGACGGCGTGTTCAACCATTCGGGCGAACTGTTTGCACCATGGCAGGATGTGAAGGAGAAGGGACCGCAGTCGGAATACTGGGACTGGTTTATGGTCAACGAGTGGCCTTTTAAGCCCGAGGGCGGCTGTGCCCATGCAAAGCAGTATTACAGCTTTGCTTTCTATGACCAGATGCCCAAGCTCAACACAAACAACCCGAAAGTAAGAGATTATCTGATCGGCGTATGCGAGAACTGGGTGAAAAATTACGATGTGGACGGAATCCGTCTGGATGTTGCCAACGAGATCTCCCACACCTTCTGTAAAGAGCTTAGGATGCGGCTCAAGCAGATCAAACCGGACATCTATATCCTCGGAGAGATATGGCATGATGCGATGCCGTGGCTGCGGGGCGATGAGTTCGACGCCGTGATGAATTATCCGCTCGGGGAGAGCATTAAGGACTTCTGGATCGACAAGAGCCTGACGAACGAGGATTTTGAGTATACGATCAACCGGTGCTATACCGGATATATGCAGCAGACAAACGATGTTCTGTTTAACCTGCTGGATTCCCACGATACGAAGAGACTGCGCAGCGGCGTCCGGAATCTGGACGAGTATTTCCAGCAGCTTGCCGTGCTGTTCACCATGCCGGGCTCGCCCTGTATCTATTACGGGACGGAGATCGCGATGGAAGGCGGGCATGATCCGGACTGCAGACGGTGTATGCCGTGGGAGGAGATCGAGAGAGGCGACTACAGGGAACGGATAGAGATCGTAAGAAGCCTGCTCCAGCTCAGACGGCAGGAACCGCTTCTGTGCAGCCGCAACTTCCATTTTCCGAACAGGATCAACCGGCCGAGAGTGATCGAGTTTAACAAGGTCGGCTGGCTGGATAACTATGTGGAGGTTATCATCAACTGTGAGGAAGAGGATATCGAGGTGCCAAGAGAAGGCGAGCTTCTGTTTGCCAGACATTACATTGACAATACGCTTCTTCGCAACGGAATCCTGATCCGAAAGATCCGAAGCTGAAGCCGGACTGTACAAAGCGGGCAGGATGACGTACAATCGTATCTGTCAGAAAAATACAAAAAGGGATAGACAGTGGGAGTGGAACAAATGAAAAGTTACTGGCTTAATCTGGATTCTGTCGATAAGGTCAAAGGATTTGTATCGGCGCTGGAGGGAATGGACGGATATTTTGATCTTGCCTCCGGAAGATATGTGATCGATGCCAAATCGATCATGGGAATTTTTTCGATGGATCTGACAAGGAATGTAGAGTTCCGGATCCTTGAGACGAATCACCAGCTTGCAGAGATCGAGAAGGCGATCGAACCGTACCGGGTGGAAGCGGAGGCTGCAGAGCGGAACTGAGTAAAATATAGGCTGGCTGCAATGCGGCCGGAGATGAGGAAGTACAGGAAATGCTAGAATTAAAAAATATATGTTTTTCAGCAGAAAATGAAGGAAAAACAGTGGATATCCTGAAGGATGTGAGCGTCACGATCGAAGATCGCTTCGTGGCGGTCACAGGTCCTAACGGAAGCGGAAAATCAACGCTCGCCAAGATCGTGGCGGGGATCCTGATGCCGACGTCCGGCACGATCCTTATGGATGGAGAGGATATCACCGGATTGTCGATCACCGAGCGGGCAAGGCGCGGGATCAGCTTCGCCTTTCAGCAGCCGGTTCGCTTCAAGGGATTGACCGTGAAGGATCTGCTGTCGATGGCGGCAGGGAAGGATGCGACGATGACAGATATCTGCGAGATCCTTTCCGAGGTCGGACTGTGCGCGCGGGATTATATGAACCGCGAAGTGAATTCCAGTCTGTCTGGCGGAGAACTCAAGAGGATCGAGATTGCGATGATCATGGCGCGCAAGAGCCCGATCTCCATCTTCGACGAGCCGGAGGCAGGGATCGATCTGTGGAGTTTCCAGAATCTGATCCGTGTGTTTGAGAAGATGTATCAGGAGATCAATGGTTCGATCCTGATCATTTCCCACCAGGAGAGGATCCTCAATATTGCGGACAAGATCATCCTGCTTGCAGACGGACAGATCAAAAAGATCGGAACGAAGGATGAGATCATGCCGGAGCTTCTGGGAAGCGGACAGCCTTGCAAGACGCTGACCGATAAGATGTAGAAGGCGCAGAAGTATAAAAGGAAAGAAGGAAAGTCCGGGGAGGCGCTCCCGGGAAGAAGGTTAAAAAGATGGACGAGATACAAAAAAGACTGTTGGAAGAGGTGGCAGATCTGCATGGGATACCGGAAGGCGCGTACAATATCCGTGCCAACGGACAGATGGCAGGCAGAAACACAACGGCAAATATCGATATCGTCTCCAAGACCGACAAGTCGGGGATCGATATTTATATCAAGCCCGGCACGCGGTCGGAAAGCGTGCACATTCCGGTCGTACTCAGCCAGTCCGGGCTGGAAGAAAGTGTGTACAACGATTTTTATGTCGGGAAGGACTGCGATGTGACGATCGTTGCGGGATGCGGGATCCACAATGGCGGAGACAAAACGTCGGCCCATTCCGGGATCCACCGTTTCTTCGTGGAAGAAAATGCAAAAGTGCGCTATGTGGAAAAGCATTACGGCTCAGGGGATGGAAACGGAGAGCGGATCATGAATCCTACCACGGAGATCCATCTGGCGAAGGGCGCTTCGCTGGAGATGGAGGCGGTGCAGATCAAGGGGATCGACTCGACCCTGCGTGTGACGAAGGCAGAACTCGGCGAGAAGGCTTCCCTTGTCATCAAAGAAAAGATCATGACGCACGGGAAACAGCATGCGGAGACAGACTTTGTCGTGAATATGAACGGGGACGGCTCAAACGTGAATCTTGTGTCGAGATCCGTGGCTCGTGATCATTCCACGCAGCTTTTCCGCAGCCGCATCGTGGGAAACTGTAAATGCCAGGGACACAGCGAATGTGACGGGATCATCATGGACGCCTCCAGCGTGAGCGCGATACCGGAACTGACAGCAAACCATATTGACGCGAACCTGATCCATGAGGCAGCGATCGGTAAGATCGCCGGGGAGCAGCTCATCAAACTGATGACGCTCGGACTGACGGAACAGGAAGCAGAAGAACAGATTATCAATGGATTTTTGAAATGAGAAAGATATTACATTACGCATTAAACAGAGCAGTGGTGATCGGACTGATCGTCGCCCTGCAGGTTGGATTTTTCCTGTTGGAAATCTTCCGCTTTGGCAATTATTACGTGGAGATCGCCTTTGTGCTGCGTTTTATCAGCTTTGCAGCGGTGGTGCATCTGATCGTCAAGCCTGCCAATCCGGCGGTGAAGCTGGCGTGGGTGGTTCCAATCCTGGTGTTTCCGCTCCTTGGGGGCGTGCTGTACCTTGCGTTCGGCCATGTCATCATTCCGCGGAAGCTGCGAGGCAATATGCGCCGCACGGACGAGCTGGTTCGAAACAGCCTGTCACAGGATATGCACGTGCTGAGCGAGATCCAGAAGGAGAATATCCAGGCGGCGAACCAGTGCAACTATCTGCTGTCCTACACCGGGATGCCCGTATGGAAAAATGGAAAAGACCAGTATTTTGAGGACGGACTTCCCTACTGGAAGGCGCTTCTGGAGGATCTGGAAAAGGCAGAGAAGTTTATTTTTCTGGAATACTTTATCCTCGGGGAAGGCACGATGTGGAATACGGTGCTTGAAGTGTTGGAGCGGAAGGTCAAGGAAGGCGTCGAGGTACGTCTGATCTATGACGATGTGGGAAGCGTGTTTATCCTTCCCAAGAAGTACAATGAAATTATGGAGTCGAAGGGGATCAGGTGCGTGGCGTTCAACCGGTTGGTGCCGCTGATGAGCCTGATTCTCAACAACCGGGATCACCGGAAGATCGTGGTGATCGATGGCAGGGTCGGCTATACCGGCGGGATCAACATGGCGGATGAGTACATCAATTACCGGCATCCCTACGGAGATCACTGGAAGGACGCCGGCATCCGGATCGAAGGAGAGGCGGTCTGGAATTTCACGGTCATGTTTTTGCAGATGTGGAATATGTCGCGCTATACGGAGGATGACTATACGCCGTACCGCCATGAGTTCAGGCAGGAGGAGACGGGAAAAGGATACCTTCAGCCGTATATGGACAGTCCGTTTGACGGGGAGGTGATCGGCGAGAACGTTTATCTCAACATCATAGGCTCCGCAAAGCGGTATGTCTATATCTATACGCCCTATCTGATCACGGACAACGAGACGTACAGCGCGCTGAAGCTGGCGGCAAAGAGAGGGGTGGACGTGCGGATCGTGACGCCGGAGGTGCCGGATAAGAAGTCGATCTTCTGGCTGACGCAGTCGAACTATCAGAATCTGATCGAGGCAGGAGTCCACATCTATCAGTACCAGCCAGGTTTCATCCATTCGAAATGCGTGCTGTGCGACGATGAGATCGCGACGGTGGGGACGATCAACTTTGATTACCGGAGCTTTTATCATCATTTTGAATGTGGTGTGCTGCTGTACCGGACCGATACGGTAGAACAGCTCAAGAAGGATATGGAGGAGACGTTTGCTGTTTCCAGAGAGATGACGCTGGAATGGTGCCAGAAGAAGTTTATGAGGACCAATGTGATCGGCCCTATCCTGAAATTGTTTTCACCGCTCCTGTAGCCGCGCAGGGCTTCCGGAGCAGCAGATAAAAGGAAAGTGAGAGAATATGTTACGTTTTATACAGGTTATTGTGTGCAATCTTCCGAGGATCTATATGGTTCCAAGGATGGCATACAAGGCCAGACATACCGAAAAATACTCAGAGGAAAACCGCTATGCGTATGCAAGGCTGTTGATCAGCCGGATCATGCGTGCAGGACACATAACGACGAAGAAGTACGGGATGGAGAATCTTCCGGAAGAAGGCGGCTACATCATGTTCCCGAACCATCAGGGAAAGTACGATGCGCTGGGGATCATGATCTCGCATGACAAGCCCTGTTCGGTCGTGATCGATGATGCAAAATCGCACGGCATTGTGATCAGACAGTTTATCGACATGATCCAGGGAAAAAGACTCAAGAAGGATGATCTCAAGCAGTCGATCCGGATTATCCGGGAAGTGTCGGAGGAAGTGGGAAAAGGTCGCAGATTCATCATTTTTCCAGAGGGAGGATATCTGCACAACCATAATACGATGCGGGAATTTAAGCCGGGCTGCTTTAAGAGCGCAGTGAAGGCAAAGGCGCCGATCGTGCCGGTCGCGCTGGTCGATTCCTACAAGCCGTTTGAGCTGTGGTCGCTGCGCAGGGTGGAGACGCAGGTGCATTTTTTGAAGGCGATCCCTTATGAAGAATATAAAGGTATGAATACGGTGGAGATTGCGGATCTTGTAAAAGGCAGGATCGCAAACAGACTGGACGAAGTTCTTGCAAATTAAGAGATAGAAAGATGCTGTTATACGCGCAGCATCTTTCTTTTGTATTCGTTTGCCGGACAGCCGGTACGGTCGGTCGTAAACTTGTTCTGCACGACGCTCTCGTAAATATGGCTTGCGTAGATATCCTTTTCCAGCATCTTTTTGCCGGTATCCGACAGAAGAGCCGGTGCGTCTGCCAGCTTGGAGAGAAGCGGGATGCTGCTTTTTTCCTTGATGGCGGAAAGAAGCGCAGAGGCTTCCTTACAGAAACCGAGCATCCGGGCATAGGTGACATAGTCCTCTGAGCGGAACTGCATAAGAGAAGCGTTGTCCATGCGAAGGAGAATGTGCATCATGCTCCGCGCGATGCGCGTGTAGGTGCGGTCCTTTGTCTTGAGAAGCTCACAGAAGCCGGAGAACGAGCGGTAATCCGGAAGCAGCCTGACAATCCGGTCGGAGAGCGCTTCGTCGATATCCGGGTGCGTTTCAAAGCCGGATTCCTGCTCAGACAGAAGCTGGTAATGCAGAAGCAGGGAAAAGTCATCGGCAAAAACAGGAAGGCTGACGCCGATATTCTGCTCCATCAGACGGTAGGATTCCGGGGGAAGCTGGCCCTTGATGGATTCCAGGGAGGCGGAGGCTGCCAGAGCCTCGCGGATCGCCAGAGCCGAACAAAAGGAAGTGGAGATGCTCGCGTCGTGATAGCTTGCACCGTTCCGGGACAGTGTATAAGGCGTGATCGCACTGTTTCGGCGCAGAAGTGCTTTGCAGTATTCGATGCCAAGAATATTGTTCGGCGTTTTCAGCGTCTTGATGTGCGCAGAAAGCGCCGGATTGTCGGCGATCAATGCGGCACTCCGGGCGATCGGATAGGAGGTGCCATCCTTCATGCGCTGCCGGAGTGTCTGCCGGAATACGGGGCTTTCCTCCAAAAGGCTGTGAGCGAACTGCATCAGAAGCTGGATATCGCCACATTCGCTCCCGAAGCAGATGCTGTCGACGACGCCGAGACGGTCGAGCAGGGCGATCGCGCCGGATGCAAAGTGTTCTGCGCTGCCGAGCGAATAGTACACGGGCAGCTCCAGCACCAGATCCGCGCCGCTGTACAGGGCGGCCTCCGCACGCGTGTACTTATCCATCAGGGCCGGCGCGCCGCGCTGGACGAAATCACCGCTCATCACAACGATACAGTGATCGGCTCCGGTCAGTTCCTTTGCCCGGGCGATATGATAGGCATGACCGTTGTGAAAGGGATTGTATTCTGCAATGATTCCGACTGTTTTCATGCTTGGCTCACTTTCTTTTTTTTCTGCTATCATAGCATATTCCCCGGGGAAACTCAACGACAGAGTTACAAAAGCAAACCGAAGGAAACCATCAGGAAACCGGCAGGAGAAGATTTGACCGCCGCAAACGCGGAGAAAAACAGTATAGCCTTTCAAAAGGGGGAGAAAATAAGAAATGAGAAAACCTGTCCGTCACAGGTTGCAAAACTGGATAATCTTTAATATAATGATAACGATTCGACCGAATATGGTCAAATCAGGGTGAAAACTCGGAGAGGACAGAATATGCGAAAAGGAAGAGCAGTGCTGGCTGCCTTGCTGCTGGCTGCGGTGGCAGTCGGCTGTGGTGAGGAGAGCGGGACACAGATCAGTGAGATTTCCATTACCAGGGAGGGCGAGGTCAGCCATCACATCGTTGGAACGTTTGACCAGAGCTATTATGATAAAGAAGGGTTGGAAAAGCTGACAGCACAGCGGGTAGAATCCTATTGCAGCGAAAAGGGGCCGGACAGCGTTACGGTCGGTTCGCTGGAAGAGAAGGATGGAACGATCTCGATCAAGATGGAATATCAGAGCACGGCGGATTACGCGGCCTTTAACAACAGGCAGCTTTTCGACGGAACCGTGGAGGAGGCAGAGGCAGCCGGGTATAAACTGGATGAGGTGGCGCTTGTCTCTCTTGACAGGAAGCCGTTTGAGCCGGGCGATATCGACGGGTTCGAGACCATGTCCGTTGCCATCATCGAGACGGCGCCGGACGAGCAGCTGAAGGTGAACGTGCCGGGGAAGGTACTCTATATAAACCAGACGGCAGAAAACAGCGTAGAGGTTGCAGCGGACGGAAAGAAGAGCGTGAAGATACAGGGAAAAGAAGATCCTGCAGAAGAGGGAAATGTTCTTTCTTATATTATCTACAAGTAGAGCTAAGAACCTGCCATCCGGGCAGGAGAAAATAGAAAGGTGTATACGATATGGAAAAGACGATGGAGAAAATTGTAGCGTTGGCGAAGGCGAGAGGATTTGTTTATCCCGGATCCGAGATTTACGGCGGACTGGCGAACACCTGGGATTATGGAAATCTTGGCGTGGAGCTGAAGAACAACGTAAAGAGAGCATGGTGGCAGAAGTTTGTACAGGAGAATCCGTACAACGTAGGTGTGGACTGCGCCATCCTGATGAACCCGCAGACATGGGTTGCATCCGGACATCTGGGCGGCTTCTCAGATCCGCTGATGGACTGTAAGGAATGTCATGAGCGTTTCCGTGCGGACAAGATCATAGAGGACTACTGCGAGGAGAAGGGGATCACGCTGGAGGATTCCGTTGACGGCTGGAGCCAGGAGAAGATGAAGAGCTTCATCGACGAGCACAATGTTCCCTGTCCGAGCTGCGGCAAGCACAATTTTACAGACATCCGTCAGTTCAACCTGATGTTCAAGACCTTTCAGGGCGTTACCGAGGACGCCAAAAATACCGTTTATCTCAGACCGGAGACGGCGCAGGGTATTTTTGTCAACTTCAAGAACGTACAGAGAACATCCCGCAAGAAAGTTCCATTTGGTATCGCGCAGATCGGTAAATCTTTCCGAAACGAGATCACGCCCGGTAACTTTACTTTCCGTACCAGAGAGTTTGAGCAGATGGAGCTGGAATTCTTCTGTGAGCCCGGAACGGATCTGGAGTGGTTCCAGTACTGGAGAAGTTTCTGCCGCGACTGGCTGCTTTCCCTTGGCATGAAGGAGGAAGAGCTGCGTCTGAGAGATCATGATCCGGCAGAGCTTGCATTCTACAGCAAGGCGACGACAGACTTCGAGTTCCTGTTCCCGTTCGGCTGGGGAGAACTCTGGGGAATCGCAGACAGAACGGACTACGACCTGACCCAGCATCAGAATACCTCAGGTGAGGATATGTCCTACTTTGACGATACGAAGAATGAAAAATATATCCCTTACGTGATCGAGCCGTCCCTCGGTGCAGACCGTGTGGTACTGGCATTCCTTTGTGCAGCATATGACGAAGAGAACATCGGAACAGAAGAGAAACCGGATATGAGAACCGTACTTCACTTCCATCCGGCATTAGCACCTGTAAAAATCGGTGTACTTCCATTATCGAAGAAGTTAAACGAGGGTGCAGAGAAAGTATACGCACAGCTCGCTAAGAGATATAACTGTGAGTTTGACGACAGAGGAAACATCGGTAAAAGATATCGCCGTCAGGACGAGATCGGAACACCTTTCTGTGTTACATATGATTTTGATTCAGAGACAGATCAGTGCGTAACAGTCAGATTCCGTGATTCGATGGAGCAGGAACGTGTAGCGATCGCAGAGCTGGATGCTTATTTTGCTGACAAGTTCACTTTCTAATAATGAGTAAAGATTACGGATGCGTTGAACCGTAGGACTCAAAATATACACAACGCAGAAATGGTGAGGAAGATGAGACAATTCACTTCAGATGAACTGAGAAAAACATGGAAACAATTTTATATTGACCGTG
>OIZL01001625.1_pt1 | contig 11659 bp, 12 predicted proteins | sample 1588541 | NCBI WGS metagenome assembly OIZL01 (sample SAMN03283285) | human gut metagenome | biome: human-associated habitat; material: feces | host: Homo sapiens | place: Peru | collected 2012 | reverse complement strand
GAACCTCATCGGCGGGGACGTCGCCGAGCTGTTCGACCGCGCGCTCATACGGCGCCTTGTAGCAGTCAATGGAGCCGTCGCGGTATTCCTTCCACTTTTTTTCCTGCCATGCCTCCGCGACGGTGCGGAAAAGCAGCTTCGTCGGCTGCTCCTTCTCCTGAATGCGCCGGTACAGCTTCTCCGGGTCGCGGTCGCAGATCGTGTGCCGCGGGCCCTTCGGCAGACCGTCGGCGTCGAGCTCGTGCCAGTAGCCCTGATAACGGCCATCTGCGCGCAGCGTATAGAGCTTTTTATAATTGATTTTCGCCATGTGTTCTCTCCCCTGCGCTTGCGGAAATGCAAAGGCCGCCGCCATGCCGGGCGGCGGCCGTGTGTTATTCGTCAGCGTTTGCTATCAGCGTTATTGCAGCACCATAGTTTTTCCCATTGTCACCGCCGAATACCTTTAAGGTAATTGCATCGGTAAATTCAAGGTCATTGAAAACGGCATCCAGATCTTTCCGCGCAATGCAGCCAATCTGGTCGCCGTTGACCTTGACAGCCAGGGCGCGCTCGCCTTTGTAGTCAAACTCATCAAGCGACACTTCGCAATCTTCATAGGGCGGCTCGCAATTTGCGATGGCGTCAAGAATTTCCTGGCGCGAGGTGCCGTCTTCGTTGTCAAACGATTCCCCAACTACTTCGTAGTGATGGCGAAATGATGTGACAATGCTGGTTTTTACTTTAGGCGCGTACTGGTGTTCAACTCGTTCACGTTCCGCTTTTGTCTTTTTGATTTCTTTGTCAAGTTCATCAAGACCTGTCTTAATTTCATCAATCTTAGTAGTAAACTCATCTTTGATTTCAGATACAGTCATATCATCAACATTCTTCATAAACTCAGATATCTTATTCTTAATATCATTTCTTAATTCACTACCTTTTTTAGGAGCAAATAATAGTGCCAAAGAAGCACCAATACCAGCACCTAACGCTAACTTACCTAATCCTCTTTTACTCATTTTTATCTTCCTTTCTTTTATTAAAAATCTTATCAATAATCATTCCAATCACATCTACTATCTTATCTGTAATAAATGTAACCTTTCCACTAACTAACGAAGCAACCTCAAACACCCCATCTAAGGACTTAACCTTAACAGTAATATTATCTACAATTTTATCTATTTTATCCATAGTAATAATAAGTTTTACAGTTAATACTATTAATGCAACTAATAAAATAGCACCTAAAATATATAAAATAATTGGTAAAACTTCATTAACAGTCATTATTTCTCCTCCTCATCATACATAGAATCAATTAAATTAAAAATATCATTATCTTCATTCTTATTATCTTCAGCATCATAATTATTTAATATATCAATAGCCTCTTCTTCAGGAATAAGATTTTTTTCAAACTCAATAGTATCTTCAAGTTTCTTATTAGAAGTCTCTCTTTTAGGAGGCTCTTCTTTAACTTCAATTTTTTCAGCACTTGCCTCTTCCATATTATGATTAACAATCTTAATTTCACTATCACCAGCATCAAGATTAACATTATTAGCATTAATTATAACATCAGCACTATCTTTTCTAGGTTGCTCATAACTAACACCAAAATCAAAATAATTCTCTTCAGCATCACCAATAGAAACATTTTCACTACTAGTTCTCTCTTCTAACATATCTGAAAGTAAATTATCATCATCCCTCTTTTTATCAGCATTCTTAGTAATCTTAACCTCTTGATATAATTCACAATTTTCACATAAATTATTTCTAATATCATCTGTTAAATTACCAAAGGCCTTATTTCTAACAGTCTCAAAATCAATTTTCTTCGAACTTCTCTGAATCTCATAAGCATTTTCATCTTGTACCTTAACTTCATCCTTAGTATAATTCTTATCAAGAACACCATAAACAGGTGATATAACAGGAGTCGGTTTAAACTTCTTAGGCTTAACCTCTTCTTTCTTAGAATATAGAGTACTCTTTTTTTCTTCTTCCTTTTTCTTCATTAAAACATTTTGATTACTATTATATCTTGGAACATCAAAAACATCAGGTTCATCCATTTCAATAGGAAAAGAAAAACTATTATTATTAGTTCTAGTTCTAACAATTTCCCTATCACTAACAACTTCACTAGGAACTTTCTCTTTTACTTTAACTTCTTCTTTTCTCTGTTCTTCTTCTATTTTATTTCTCATAAAAGTAGGAAGTTTATGTTCTTCTTTCTCTTCTACTTCCACTTCTTTTGTCTCAATAACTTCTTCCTCATCAGAAAACAAATCTTTAATCTTATCTAAAAATCCCATATAGTCTCTCCTTTTTAATATTCTGGTAAATCAGGAATCTTAGATTCCTCATCAGCAACATATTCACTTAAATACTCTGAAAACTTACTTTCAGTATTCTCAGGCTTCTTAATCTTATATTCTTTAGATGAACTAGAATAATACTCTTCAAGAAGAATATTTTCAACCAATTTATCATTATAACTAATACTATCTAATATAATCATAGAATAAGATAAAATATTAGATATTTCATAATCATTAACATAAGACTCAATCTTAGCGTAATTATAAACTATCTTAATAAAATATTTATTATCATCTTCCTTAGTAATCTTAACATATCCAGTCTTATTATCATCACTCTTAATAGGAGAATAATAATAACAATTATTAATATCACTATCACTCAAGTTTAAATTATTCTTGTAATAATAACTAACAATATCTACATATAAATACATATAAGTATCATTAACTTTAAACTTCTGATTATAATCTTTATCATAAACCTTACTTACCCCAAGAGGTAAATAATACTTATATCCTAAAGAAGTAGTATTATAAATATTACTATTATTTCTAGTAACATTCATAACAATATCATCATAGTTTTTATCATTTACTCTAGTACAAGAAGCACATAAAAGTAGTACCATAATTAGTAAAAACTTTTTTTTCATACTATACCTCTTCTACATTATAACAAAAAAAAAACTAAAATGAAATAGTTTTTTTAAAAATAATTTATATTTCTTGAATAACAGTAATAATCATTGGCTTATTACCAGTCTGATTTATTAAATACTTAGAAAGTTCATCTCTAATAGTATTTTTAATTTTATTATACTCAATATACTTCATACCTTTAGTATTATCTAATATAATTTTTTCAGACATTTTCTTAATTTCATTGATAAGTTCATAAGAATCCTTAACATAAACAAATCCCCTAGTAAGAATCTCAGGTCCAGCCATAATACTTTTATTTTGTTTATTTAAAGTAACAGAGATAATCATAATACCATTATCACTAAGCATTTCACGGTCTTTTAAAACAACTTCCCCTATATCATCACCAATAGTACCATCAATTAAAATAGAACCACTAGTAACTTTTTCAAAGTCATTAATTAATTTTCCATTCTTAAAAGTAACAACATCACCATTCTCTTTAAGAATAATATTATCCTTAGGAATACCTACCATTTCAGCAACTTCAGCATTCATAACCTGATTCTTATATTCTCCTCTAATAGGAAAATAATACTTAGGATTCATAAGATTAATCATTGTCATTAAATCCTCGTTAGAAGCATGATGAGATAAATAAGTTTTAGAAGATAAACTAACAACATTAGCCCCAGTTTTAGCAATATCATCAAGTAAACTATAAAAAGTTTTCTCTCTATTATCATAAATAGGCATTGCTAAAAATACAGTATCATCAACATTAAGTTTAATAAACTTATCATACCCATTAACAATTCTCATAATGTTATAATAAGGTTTTTCCTTCTCATTAGCATTTAAAATAACAACATTCTTATCATTAATATTAGATAAATCACCTATAATATCTTTCGAAAAACTAAGATAATGATTTTCAACAGCAAAATCAATTATTCTTTTAAGTCTTTTACCCATAATAACAATTTTTCTATTAGTTTTTTCTACTTCAGTAAATAATTCCTGAATACGATATAAATGAGAATCTAATACATTAAAAATAATTCTACCATCACTATTATTAAGTGTTTCTCTGATAAGAGGAGCAATTCTATGTCTTGGAGATGTAAATCCCGTTTGACCTGCATAAACAGACTCCGTAAGAAGACATAAAACACCTTGTTTACCAATATAAGCAAGTTTACCAATATCTGTCTTATATGCACCCTTCATAAGTGAATCAATAACATAATCAGCAGCATAAAATATAACTCCATCTTTAGTATAAATAGCATATCCAAAGTTATCAGGAGTAGAATGTGATAAATTAACAGGAAATATCTTAACACCACTAACTTCTAGAGGAATATAAGCCTTAATCTCTTTAAAGTTTTTATAATTAATATTACAAGTTTCAAACTCTCTCTTAACAACCTCTAAAGTATATTTAGAGCCATATATGTTAGGATTACCTAAATCACAAACAATATCAGATAATGCCCCAACATTCTCATCATGACCATGTGTTAAAAATATTCCCTTAATTCTTTTTTTATTTTCCTTTAAATAAGTAATGTTAGGTATAATATAATCAATACCAAGTGTTAATTCATCAGCATATTTAAGCCCCGCTTCAAAAACAAAAATACTCTTATCAATTTCAATAACAAACATATTTTTACCATTTTCATCTAGTCCACCTAGTGAAAACATTCTAATTTTACTCAAAATAATTCTCCTTTCTTCAAAGTAAAAGACCTCCCTAATTATAGCAGAAAATTACCACTTTGTAAAGTAACCAACCCCATTTAATTCAAAGACTAAGATGTTAGGCTTTGAATTACATTGTAAGACCAAGGCTTACAAGGCATAGAAAAAGAGACCTAAGTCCCTTATAGATTTCTAATAGTATCCTTAACATTCTCTAAAAGTTTAGGTACAATAGTACCATCAGTACCTCCACCTTGGCCAAAAGATTTATTACCTCCTCCGTTACCAGAAGACCTAACAGCCAAATCCTTAATAATACTACCACAATCAACCCTATTAGAATTAGATTTAGCAATATAATTAACAGAATTATCACTATTCAAATTAGCAAGTAATATAAAGTTATTAGGAGTCTGATTACTAAGAGCACTAACAATCTGTCTCAAAGTATTAATATCATAACCATTAGTAATACTAATAATAGTAGTAATACCATTAATATCCTCTTTAATATCTAAGAAACTAGATAAATCACTAACTGACTTCTCACTCTTCTTAGTATTATATTCCTTCTCTAACTTTTTAAGTTCCTCTCTTAACATAGCAAATTCATTCTTATTATAAACAATATCCTTATAACTCTCAGGCTCACTATTATCAATATTAAAGTTAAATACAAGTTTAATATCATTATCAAGAGCCTCTTTAATAATTCTCTTAGCCTTATCAAGTAGTTTAATCATCTCTTCATTATACTTAGATATCTCTTCTTTAAGAACAGGTACAATATTACCATCAGTACAAGCAGTTACCCTATAAGTATCAGCACCCTTATTCTCTACTGAAGCAATAGCAAACTTGCCAATATTCTTCGTATTATCAATATGAGTACCAGCACATAACTCAATAGAGTCCCCCATAGTAACTACTCTAACAATATCACCATATTTATCAGAAAATAATGCCATAGCCCCCCTATCAATAGCCTCTTTAATAGGTAAGTATTCTATTTTAACATCATATCCAGCCTCAATCCTCTTATTAACAAGTTCTTCTACCCTAACAATAAGTTCATCAGATAACTTACCTTGATAATTAAAATCAAATCTAAGCATATTCTCATCAACTTTACTACCAGCCTGATGAACACTATTACCAAGTAATTCCTGTAAACTTCTTTGAAGTAAATGCACAGAAGAATGATTCTTCATAATAGCAAGTCTCTTCTCTTTAAGAACATGAGTAAGAATCTTATCTCCCTTATTTATAATACCTTCAAGTACCTTAACATATAATAAATGTTGCCCATTCGGAGCCTTAATAACATCCATAACCTCTAACTTACAATTATCATTCTTTAAATAACCAGAATCAGATACCTGACCACCACTTTCAGCATAGAAAGGATTCTCTTTCAAAAATATATAGCAGTCTTCACTAGAAGAATCCACAAATACATTATCCTTCATAATATCCATAACTTCAGTCTCTAATCCTAACTTTTCATAACCAACAAACTTACTCTCTTTCTTATAATTAATAAGTAAATCATTTTGTAAGTTCATACTAGCCTCAATTTTTCTACTATTTCTAGCAAGTTCTTTTTGAGCATTCATATAAGCCTTAAAACTATCAGTATCAACACTAAATCCTCTCTCAACCGCAGCCTCAATCGTAAGTTCAATCGGATAACCATAAGTATCATATAACTTAAAAGCATCTTCTCCACTAATAACCTTATTATCACTACTAAATAATTCCTCAAGTTTTTTCTCTCCTGCTAGTAGAGTTTTCTGAAATAACCTCTCCTCATTAGAAATAAGTTCTTTAACTCTACTTCTAGTACCAACTAAATCAGGATAAGTATCCTTATAATTCTCCACTACTACATCAACTATATCACTTAAAAACTCCTTATTAATATTAAGTTTCTTTCCCATTCTTGATGCTCTTCTAAGGATTCTTCTAAGAACATATCCTCTACCAACATTCTCAAATACTGCTCCATCAGATAAAGCAAAAGTAAGTGTTCTAATATGGTCAGCAATAACTTTAAACTCCATTTGCCCCATATATGGAATCATACTAATTTCCTCTATCTTCTTCATAATAGGCATAAATAAATCAGTCTCATAATTAGTCTCCGTACCTTGTATAATACAAGCCATTCTCTCTACACCCATACCAGTATCAATATTCTTACTAGGAAGTTCAGGATATTCTTCTCTCTTCAAACCTTCAGTAGCATTAAATTGACTAAGTACATTATTCCATATTTCAATATAACGGTCATTTTCAATCTCTTCTTGTAATAACTTAATACCTAATCCCTCTTTATCATATGCTTCTCCTCTGTCGTAGAAGATTTCCGTATCAGGTCCCGATGGCCCTGGTCCTATCTCCCAAAAATTACTATCAAGTTTTATCAAATGAGAAGGTTTAACACCTAAACTAATCCATTTATTATAAGAATCAACATCATCAGTATAAACCGTAATATAAAGTTTATCCTTATCCATATCAAAATATTTAGGACTAGTAAGTAATTCCCAAGCCCAAGTAAGAGCCTCATCCCTAAAATAATCACCAATACTAAAATTACCTAACATCTGAAAGAAAGTATGGTGTCTAGCAGTCTTACCTACCTCTTCAATATCTCCTGTTCTAATACACTTCTGACAACTTACAAGTCTTCTATTACTAGGAACTACAGTTCCATCAAAATATTTCTTAAGTGGTGTAACACCAGCATTAATCCAAAGTATTGTTGGATCATTAATCGGTATTAAAGGAGCAGAATCAACCTCTGTATGTCCCCTTTCACAAAAGAAATCTAAATACATTCTAATAATCTCATTACCAGTTAATTTTTTCATTATTTCATCGTCTCCTTATATATATTATATATATCTTTTTCCAACCCCTCTAAAGTATCATTAGTAACAACATAATCAACATCATTATAATTATCCATTGCAACCTCAGTAATATGTGCCTGCTGCTTATTATCTAAACTAGTTTCAAAATTAATTCTATTAACCTTAATAACAACCACATTATCAAACTTTTCTCTAACACTCTCTATCTCTCTAGGAAGTCTAATATCAGGTACAATAATAGCATCATAAAAATAAGAATAAATCTCAATATCATCAAGTTGTCTATCAATAAACATTTCAGCCTTATTAAGTTTATTTCTAATAACATCAGTACCAAGTTCTTGAAGTAAATCTCTAGGTTTAGATTCTTCACTACCATCCCAGTCAGTCATCTCCATAGCATAAAATCTAATATACTTACCCGCTCGTGAATATATAACCTTCTTACCATCTTCTTCGTAGAACTTCTTTAAGAATCCCGCTATCGTATCCTTACCATGTCTTGCCCTACCACAAATCAAATATATCATAGGTTTTCTATTTTCTATATTCATAACTATCCCTCCTCAAGATATTTCCCTTTAATTATATCAAATAATAAGTCATAAGTAAATTATTTTTACAACATAATTTTACACAAAAACAAATAAATATAAAAAACTAATATATTTTCCTTGATAAAAAACCAAATAAAATGATATAATCTAAATAGAGGTGGAATATAAATGAACAAAAAGAATAAAAGTGGTAAATTAATAGTAATAGTAGGAATATTATCAATAATAATAGTAACCATATGTGCCTTCGGTAAAAACTATATAACCCATAAATATTACGAATATACAATAGAAAAAAAATACTCAAAAACTACTCCAAATAATTACTATCTAGAAGACAATTTTAACTATGTAGATAACTATACAGAAATGGGTATAAAAAGTAGAAAAGAATTAATAAACTTCATATATTATGCACTAAATAGTGGAATAAAGACTACAGAAAGATATATCGAAGAAGACTATACAAATTATACAGAAGATATAAATATCTTAACTCAAAATGATGGCGAAGGCTTTAAAGAAACAATATCACTTTTAAATAATTTTGTTCATCCATATAATAGTTCAAATAACATAAAAATAAGTTATGGTGGAAAATATAAAATAGGAATAACAATAAATAAAGCCTATACAGAAGAAGAAATAACAAAAATAAATGAAGTAGTAGATAAAGTAATAAAAGAAAAAATAAACAACAATATGCCAACCAAAGAAAAAATAAAAGTAATACATGACTACATAATAGATAATGCCCAGTATGATAAACTAAAATATGAAAACAAAAAAGACACAACATATAAATCAAATACAGCCTATGGAGTTTTAATCGAAGGATATGGAACATGTAATGGCTACTCTGACGCTATGGCTATTTTTCTAAACAAATTAAATATAATAAACTATAAAATAAACAATGAAGAACATATATGGAATCTAGTCTATTTAGATGGAAAATGGTACCACTTAGATTTAACCTGGAATGACCCAATAAGTGATACCAATATAACTAGAGATACCTACTTTCTAATAACAACAAGACAGTTAGAAGAACTAAAAGATGGTACCCATAACTATGATAAAACAATATTTACAGAAGCCAAATAAGAAGGACTATTCCTTCTTTTTAAAATAATAAATAAATATAAAAAAAATACTACCTATAACAGCACATATCATATCAGAAATAGTATCATATAAACCAATATCAATATATCCACCATACTTATCAGTAAAAGAAATACCATTAACATTAACATCATAAATATCAATACTAAGAGGTTTATCTCCATCTAAAGACAAATAAGTAGAAGAAATATTATTAATAACAGTATCCTTCTGCATATCACTCTTAAATATCCTATCAATAGAAAACTCTCCTATCTCCCAAACACTCTCACACATCATAGCAAAAGAAAAAATAAATAAAATAGTAACTATTCTAGATAATTTATATCTTTTAATAATAGATATACCTATATAAGAAATAACAAAAGAACTATAAATATGCATAATAATATCAAAATAACTAACTCTCGTATAAAAATGATATACTTCTCCTAAAACCTCAGTAGTAATAATAAATATATATATTAAGAGTTCTAATTGTCTACTATAATTTAACTTCTTTATAAAATAACTACTAATAATCATTAATACTAAAGATAATAAACCTGCTACCATCGTAGTTATATCACATTTTATTAACCCTATTATAAAATAAAATATAACTATTGTTCTCATTAATACAATTAATTTCTTCATACATTCACCTAATTAACTATATGTCTTAATTATTATTATATACAAGATAAGCCTAAGTATAGTCTTATCTTGTTATGAATAGCCTATCATAATAGTCTATTCATAAATAATAAGATATCATATTCACAGTGAATACTTTCTAACTTTTAATTAATACCTATTTATAAAAATCCATCTTAGTAATAATACCATTATCTATAACAATTTTACCAATCTCATATTTAAAATTAGAATTACTACATTTAGATAAATTATTAATATCACACTTAGTATTATCATTTAAATATTCATAAGAAATATTAACATTCATTCTATTATCACTACTAGAAGTAATTTCAATATCATAATTACCAGTATAATTAGTAATATATCCACTATTAACATAATCTCTACAATAAAGACTATTATCAATCATATAGTAATTATCATAGTACTTAGGATTATTAATATCAGATACCTTAAGATCTAATTTAAATAAACTAGAATCAGCAAAAGTTTCTATATATTTCTTCAGATGCTTTGTTAAACTTTTCTATTTCTTTTTCTTCTGTTACAAAGGATTTTACAACTCTTATTGCTCTTACGTTTTCTTGTACTACACAATTTAATTTATCTATTTGATAAAATACTTTTTCAAAAATTGGATTTACATATTTTGCTATAAATATTAATAAAAATCCTAAAATTGGAGCTGATATCAAATAAATTAATCCTATTCTAGCATCAATTATAAATGACATTGTAATAGCAAAAATAATTGTTACTGGTGCTCTAACAGCTGCTTTTATAGTCATCATATATGCTTGCTGTATATTGGTTATATCTGTTGTTAACCTTGTTATAAGACTTGATGTACTAAATTTATCAATATTAAAAAATGAAATACTAGATGTAGAAGAAAATAAGTCAATTATAGAGTTATTTAAAAATGAAATTAATGAAGATAAAAAAATTATTGCTTGCGATATAAATAATGAAATTAAATCTTTAAATTATATTCCAAAGGAAAATGACAATATTAATTTTGTAGATGTTACTAGTAGGGACGGAAGAAGAACATATATTAGAGGACTTTTATTTATAATGAGTATGGCTTTTAATAAATGTTATCCAGAAGCCTTTTTATCAGTAAATTATCAATTAACAAATGCTATGTTTTGTGAAATAGATAACTGTCAAGTTACAGACGAAATGATAGAAAATATAAAAAACAAAATAGATGATATAGTTAGTCTAGGATATACTTTAGAAGAAACAATTTCTATGTTAAAAAGTTTACCAGCACTATTTGGTTATAGTATTGAAAATATAAAAGAAAAAATAGACTTTTATAATTCAATCGGACTTAAAAATTTACCTCTAAAAAAGACTAAAAATCTAATGCAAAGTGCCTCATTAAGTAAAGCAAGATACTTATTTTATACAAGAGAATGTAATATTGTAATTGATGAGAATAATTATAATCAATTATTTATTGGAAGCAAAGAATTTGAAAGAAAATACAAAATGTCAAATTTAGATTTAATAGAAAAATATAAAGGTGAAATAGATGAGAGAACTATATAATTTAGATTTAAGTGAAAATACAATTAAAGCCATGTACGAAATGAATCCAGATATAAAAGATTTAACAGACTTAGATGTCATAAAAAAAATAGAATTATTAAGACAAATAGGTTGTAAAGATAATGAAATAAGAAATATTATAAGTAGTAATTCTACATATTTAACTTCTGAAGATGATGATATATTATCACTTATAATTACACTTAAAAAACTAGGATTTACATGTATA
>OIZL01001623.1_pt1 | contig 11674 bp, 7 predicted proteins | sample 1588541 | NCBI WGS metagenome assembly OIZL01 (sample SAMN03283285) | human gut metagenome | biome: human-associated habitat; material: feces | host: Homo sapiens | place: Peru | collected 2012 | reverse complement strand
CTTACTCCATTCATAATGTTAGCTTGATATTGTAAATATCCATTAGCTCCCGCATACTTATCCTCGTTAGCTAATTCGCAATCAATTTTGATCTGATAACTATCTGCTTTATTACAAGTAAGTCCCGTATCAATACACTGTGTTCCACTTGACTCAATATATTCAAGTTGAGTATAGTCACTTGGCAAAACGGATTCTACGTCATGTTCGCCTACCGCTTGAAATATCCATTCGGTGTCCTTAGCCAATGATTTAATCGGTTTATCATCAATATCTACAACGTCATTGTTTCCCAAGAAATTGATAGTAATCTTATCCGAAATTACAATTTCAGGGCCCGCTATAAATTCGCCTGTACCAGCATTAGAATAGAATTGCGAATTAACTACATCATATAAGCCAACTACACCGGATGGATTTTTACAAGGAATAAAATTCCTAACAAGCACATTATTATCATATATCTCACACGAATACAGATTCATTGAAGCATAATTTTGTAATGTACCAGCGTTGTTTATTGCAAATAAGTAAGCGTTAGTGTTTGTATTGAATGATTGAATGGCAACCTCTTTTATCAAGTTATTATTGATAAATAATTGATTGCTATAAGATATTTTTACACGTTCTGTTAAATTTAATCCAGAAATACTAGTATCTGGGTCTGCAAGCGCACCAAATGTTTTATAGTCGACTTGTAAAGATGAAGTACTTCTACCTGTAAATAACTGAAATCTTGTATTTCCATCTGGACGACCACCAAATATGCCCTGCATCGTTGTAGACTGATTATATGTCCAGAAATCTATAATTACCTTAGTATTGCCAGTTGGTTTAAACCCAGTATCAATATATTGTGTGCCAGATGACTGTATATATTCAACTCGTGTATATCCTTCCGGGAATACCTGAGCGGTGCTTGGCGCATCAACTGGTAACGTAATCCCAACTGCCGTATCATTCCGTAATTCCTTCAAATCAGCAAATGTCGGTGTAATCGTGCCACCAGTCACAGTCGTGCTTTCAGAGGGGCTATAATAGTCCACGTCCCATGTATGCCCTAGCACTTCAACGTAATTCTTAACGCTCTCAAAGTCTGTATTGATATTTTCTGAAATTAGCAAACTCGGCCATAAATCATCATCAATCAAAACAGGGTCATCATACGCAAGAGGAATCGGCTCATAATGGAATACGCCATTCACATCAAAATAGATTTGGTAATTAGGCATGATGTCGCGCAATTCGGCTAAGATATCATATATTGTACCACCCACATCAATCTCAATATCATACGGTACAGGCACAATCGTGCCGTCCTTGGTCTTGCATTCTTCACATACATATTTAGTAAAGCCGCCCAGTGCTAATGTACTAATAATTGCCTCACGTACATTCTCATCTTTAGATATTTTGGTTGGAATGCCCTCAAGATTGCCATTACGTAAGCCGGTTAGTTTGCTCATGAGGTCAAGGGCTTGCATGGATATTTCATTGGTTGACGCATTGTATGACCACTGTGGATTATTGACTAGGTAGATTCCTTGGTTGTACCATTGAATCTTACCTGTGCGCATATTCTCATAGCCCACATATGGACGAACAAATTTATCTAGCCATAGCTTTTGTCCTGATTTAATATCAAATGTACTAGTAGTTACCACAAAACTCAAATCACATGAACGCCGCAAATCGCTATTGGAGTCCACATTGATTGAACACTTGGTCATATTTCCGCTCAACTCGTCAACGATGTTGTATTGGAAATCTAGCAATTCAAGCCGTATATATTTTTTGATATATTGCTGTTTGAGGACATTATAATCCTCAGCGCCAATGTTAATCATGTGTTAATCCTCCCGTGGGATTAGCCCATTTGCATACAGGTCGGCCTTTTCCTTGGGGTCACCTGTTTGCGTCCATTCTGCCGTCATGCGTTGAATACCCATACCATAATTTGATTCATAGTCTGTCTGAGGATTGCCTGTGACGATACAGAGCCATTCTGCGCCGTTCCAGTCCTTCAACATTTTTGGCTTCTTATTTGTCAACCACTTAAACAACGTATTCCGCTCTGTAGTAATTGCCTGACGGTCAATTCTATTCGTTTGACTAAAATTCTTAGGTAGAATCAATGCACTGACCGTACCTGTATCATAACCAAGTAAGCCATTGCTCACCATAACAGGATATTTTCTACCAAACGGCTCATATGTGCCGATTTTCTGCACGCTATCAGTCGAGCCATATTCAATATCAGCGTAGAATTTATATATCGTATTCACATCACAAAGGAATACGCCATTGAATTTGGAATAGACTTCAGATACTGTATAGCTTCCCTCGGTCTGTCCCGTAATTGGTACATAGGCATATTCGTATTGAGTATAGTTAGACGCTAGATTATCTGTAAAGATGAATGACAGGTCATCAATGCTAGTGACGGCAATCTCCTTGATGGTTGTCCAGTCAAATGTGCCCTTCTCGCGCCGCTTGATTTTAACACCAGATATATTTCTCGTCAAATCATCGATATTACCAGCCGAAATATTATTCTCAAAGTTACAATCCATGATAGTATTGAAATCCCATGCAGTAGGCAGAGCATGACTATATTCACTAGTTACATCATATCCCGCATAGAAATGGTCATATATACCATTCTGAATCGTGGTTGTTGTGATTTTATTTACGCTTGTTGGCATAGGATCAAGCGCATTACCATCTGAACAAAAATTATAGCCTAGTAGACCAATCATACCGTCACCTCCCCACTATTCCAATCTGCGCCTAAATTCTCAATCTTCAGATCATATAAGCCGCTTACACATCTAATCCATAGGAATAGATAATCGGTGTTGGCTGGCTTTGTTATTGTAGCTGATTTTATAACATAAGCATACAATTCGTTTACATCTTGTACGCGCATCTGATACCATGCTTTGGTAGTATCTTCCCAATACGAAATGGATACTGTGCCACCGCTTGAATTTGCTAAAGATATGATATTGGCCGGTTCCTTAGTCTGGTCGATATTGGCCTTAAATGCCTTGCCCCATATTTTCATAGTATAATCGTTGGGCAATTGATAACCTTCTGCCCACTTAACGTATGAGCCATCTGTTGTTAGGTCAATCAGCTTGTCGGCTAGATATGTGGGTGGGTCTGGATAAGACGTGCCATTGATACCAACAACATTGGCCTCTACTGTAATATTACCATCTTCACAATTGTTGGTCAAATATAGATATGAATAGCCACGAGCTGTCTCGTATTGCACAGAGATTGTCACAAGACCGGTATCAACCAATGTGCCGTTTACAGTTGTGCCCGTACACTGAATGCCATATACCGTCTTATCTTCAAAGCCGCTAAATGTATATGATACAGTCAGAGGTAAGCCGCCACTCGACACGTATTTACTACCAGATGTGGATAGGAGAACACCCGTATTATCATACAAGTCAAATCTATACGCATTCAGCGTCTCGCCTTCTGTCTGATTATACGTCACATCAAATATATATGAGGCGTTGTTGATGATATAAGTTGATGGTAGATTACTGAATGTGAAAGTTGGTGTTGAATAGCAGTAAAATTGAATCGTATTAGATGGTTGCGATGATTCACCCGCCGCGTTATGCGTCACAATGCTAGCCTGATAGTAGTGCCCATTTACCAATGAGCCAGCTGGCACAGTAATGCTATATGCAAAGCTAGTGCTTGTACCAGTATAAGCCGTAACTAGCGACGCATTATCCTTAATCGTGATGGTCGCGCCTGTTACTTGATCGCCACCTATTACATTGAATTTGAACGCTTGGTCTTTAGAGGCATCAAATGCCACTTGAGTATATAAAATAGGAGTTGTTAGTGCCATTATATCACCTCTTATTTATTAAATTTTATTCTGTTATTTCCTTCCAGCCAGCAGGATAGGCAGACGGGCTATATACATTAGCGTCAATTAGGCTCTCATAGATTTTTCCCTCAAACTTGACTTTATCGCCCTTCTTATATGCGTCATGTGCGCCTGTTGGCTGAACAAAATCTGGGATTGTTTCGGTTGGTGGTGTTTCTGGTTCAGTAGTCCCACTACCACCTGTTTCACCTGAATCGCCGCCACTTGTTGATTCTGTATATTCTTCCCAACCGGCAGGATATACATCTGGTGCCCATACATTAGCATTGATAATGGATTTATATAGCTTACCATTGTAGCTTACAATGTCGCCAATGTTGTAAGCATCGACCGCACCTAAAGGCTGTGTCCAAATGGGATAGCCGCTTTCACTAATGCCCATCTTTTTATATAGACTTGCAGTTGCATCAGGTAGCCAGTCAGATTGCGACTTATGCGCCTGTAGCACTAGATATAGCTGTGGGTCGCCTACGCTATTTTTGCCATATGAGATAACATCATTTGCTTTATATTGCTTATCTGCCGCCCATACAGGATATAGGCTAGCAATCTACATAGCCGTTTCTTCATTATCGTGTAAAGTTGCAGCAAATATCTGTAGCGCTCTACGGAGTTCAGCCATTGCTTGAATTTGTTTTGTATCAATCATATTGATTCACCTCTTATTATGAATGAACGATAAATGCGTTGGACATATTACCGTTTGGAACAAATACCCGTGTGATTGCACCAAGTAATGCGGATGGAGAAATAACGGCTACCGTCTGGTCTTGGCCGTTAATCGTCACAACCGCCTTTTTGCCATTGATTGATTTTAGTACCCCAGTGTACATAGTAGTTGATTGCCCCATAGCTTTTTCAATCATCAAGCTAATCGACTCAATTAACTCCTGTTCTGGGGATTTTTCCTTATTATCCAATCTATATTTCCTCCATATAGATACATAAGGAGGGTAGTTGCCTACCCTCCTTAATTTGTTAAAATTTATCGCTTATAGCTATACTGTAGCGCATAATTCTTGAGTCCCTGTACGAGCGACTTAGCGTCTGTTACATTTGGCAACTGTAGATTAGAAATGTTGAAGCCATAGGACACATCCCCCGCTTTTGTACTACGATTACCAATCGCCGCAAGCATAGAGCTGGGGGTCAAGCTCGCCCACTTCCACAAGTTTTCCGTTTTATCGGCTGGGATAATGTTGTCTCCACGTTTAAGAACACGCAATTCTGGGCCGTTTTCGCCTACGATAGATAGACCGCCACGGAAATTATGAGTACCCTTTGCATTGTGCGCAGTTTGATACCACGTGCCAGTATGCCCCTCATATGTCATAGTCATATTACCTAATTTTTCTATGCGCTCTGCTATCTTGATATTTTCTTCGTGCAGCCTTTTTTGCTCTTCTTTACTTGCCCCAAACCATGCCTTAGAATTTTCACCCATTTGATTCCATAATTCTTGTAAATCATCAGAAGGGTCATAATCTTCGAAAGTAGTATCTTCCCAAGGTAATGTACCAGTCGTGCCGAGCACAGTTCCCTCTTTTTCTTTAAGTTGCTCTTGCATTAGTTCGAGCTGAGCATTCTGGGCCTCTAGCGACTTTTTATCAGCCTCGCTATTTGACTCAAGAATTTTCTTCGAGTTCTCATCAATGACTTTGCCAAGATAATCAGTAGCCGATTGAATATACTTATCGGTCATGGCGCGACCTTTATTTGCCTCATCTAACGTATCTTGAATCTTGGCTATGTTTTCATTGATTTTTCGATTTTGCTTGGTTTGAAGAAGGTTGCCACCAGCCATACGATTAGCTTCACGTTCTGCCTCGGATTTACCAGACGGTTCAATGCCAAGAATTTCTTCAGCAGCATCACGCGCTTGTCTACGGGCTTCGGCTTCAAGATGAATGGCTTGGCGTTCTGCTTCACTACTCGCGTTATACCACATCTTGCTCAGCATTGCAATTACATTTTCATTATCCTCATAAAATTTTTGTAACTTTTCAGCATTAAATTTTACGTCTTCCACTCCGGGGAAGTAATCGCCCCATGCGTCCGTAAACATTTTTTCCTTAGATTTATGATAATTACTAAATGTGGCTGTCTTATACAAATCTCCAGAAAGAGTCATTCTGTTATAATCTGTACCTTGTTGCCCCCAAATTCTAGCATCGCGAGAGCCAGTGTATGTTTCAAACGTTGAAATATCTTGAAGCAAATTATACAACTTTCCTCCAACAGTTGTTTCGTCTGCTCCTGATATAAACCTCCAACCAAACGGATCTTCTGGATGTGACGCAGCACCTGCCATACGACGCTCAAACTTAACTTTGTCGCTATCCATATTTTTCAAAACATCGGCCTTTTTAACAAGATCATCATATCCAAGACTTTCAAATGTATCTCTATATCTTGAAAGCACAATTTTAGCCGCCTCAAATCTATCCAACATATCTTTCCAAGCGTATGGGTCTGATAGTTTACTATCTAAAACGGTATGTTTTGACCAATAATCGAGAACATATTCCCAGTCATCAAAAACAGACGCTCCCGGCATTTGTCCGATCCAATCTGGAGCCTGTGTATAATCTCCAAAATTACCACTTTTGATTTGTTCTTCGAATCTATCAATCCAGAATGCAGATGCCAAACCTACATATTTACCATTTTCATCTCTATATTTTGGGTTTTGCATATAATCTAGGATACCCTCAAGTAATGAGCCACTACCACTAGAACTTGCATTTGAGCCATACGCCCCATTTGTCATTAAACTAGATGTTGATGTGTAAATAGCGTCAACGGCAGATTGACTAAATTCTGTAATTGCGCCCCTAGCCCATTCGAGCCATTCATTGAGCATCTGCTTGTTGCTATCATAATAATTAGCCCCATCAGATTGCATCTGAGAGAGCCAACCATTAATCATCTCTTGAGTGACATCGCCGCCATTCTGAACAATATCCTTCATTTCGTTGAATATCTCAGTGGCGTTGTCTTTCATCTCTTGAAGCTGCTCTAGCTCACGTTCCCGCTGAATCTTATCACGGGTTTCCTCGTAATCAGCTTGGGCCTTAGCAATCGTGCCATAATCCTTATCATATTGGAATTGGCCGTTCTTATAGAGTAGGATTTTCTTTTGCTTGGCTTCTTCTAGGGCTTTGAGCTTTTCTTCAAGTTGCTTTTGACGGTCAAGCTCTTTATTGGTTTCTTCAATAGCGTCAGTTTTGCTTTCCCAGAATTTATCAGATGCGTCTTTTAGCTCTTGGATAGAATCAAGAATTTTCTGCTTGGCTTCTTCTGCGGCTTGCTCTGCTGCTTGTGCGGCCTGTTGAGCGGCTTGTTCAGCAGATTTTGCGGCTGATTCATATGCTTGCTGAGATTCCTTAGCCGCCTTTTCTTGGGCTTTTTGGGCTTTCTTAGCTTGTTTTTCGGCTTCTTCTGCGGCTTTTTCTTCGGCTGATTTTCTGGAAGAACCGCCACCTCCGCCGCCGCCACCTGCATAAACACTGACTTGAGAGAGTTGCTTTTGATACTCCTCCATCTTGCGCTTATAATTGGCTTCGCCCGATTTTTGCAAAGTGCTAGTTAGCCATAATTTATATGCTTCTGGGTCAGCTTCAGCACTCTTGTGATATTTCTGCTGATATGTGCGCTTCATGTCAGCAGTTGAACCACCAACACCAGCCAAAGCCATCATTTGAGATAGTTGCCCTGCTGTAATCATTGCGGCAGAGCCAACTTTTTCAATCTCTAAAATAAGATTGGCATAGTTAGCCTGTGCGGCGGCTTGTTGGGCTTGTATCTCGGATTGCGCCAAAGACGCCATTGAACCATCAACCGACAACGCTGCCTGCGCTGCTTCAGTGAGTTGCCCATTTTGGTCAAACAGAGATGCTGTTAATTGAGCTGCGGCAGTTGATGTATCGTAGGTAGCTACCTCAATCTGAGAGAGTGCATCAGCAGCTCCGTCACCAGAGCCAGCCAGTGCATCACAACCATTTTTTAGGTAATATAGCCCATCCGCACCTTGTTCACAATTTTCTTTGAGCGCCCATGCACCATCGGCAAGTTGCACCATTTTATCAGCAACGCCTGTTAATGTGGGGTCAATATATCCAATAGATGCTGCAAAATTGGCAGCAGAGTCCGCTGTTATTCCAAATGCACTTGCAACAAAAGAAATCGTGTCTGCGGTTGTTGCTTGAGTTCTATTGAAGTTGGCCGAAGTTGCCGATAGGTTTAAGTAGTTCTGTATTTCACGACGTTGTTCTGCGTCTAATTGATTGCCACTATCAATTAGCCCACGAACATATGCCTGATAATCAGATAAATATTGCGTCGCTTGGTCTTGTTCGGCTTTAGTAAGCTCATCGAATCCGTCTGCCGCTTTATCGGCAATAGCACCCATATTATCAAAGGATTGAGATATTGTTTCAACCGTAGAATGGACGTTTATGCCAAGAGCTGCTAGCTGGTCGCTTAACTCCGCAACAACATCGTCCATAGACATATCTTGGAATGTTTCCCATCCAGTGATATAATCTTTGAGCGCAAGGGAAATAGACATTACTGCTTCCTCTTGCGTAGTATATTCAGCAGTAATTGCCTTTACCTGAGATTCAGTAACGGCTAGTTGTCCACTGGCCTCTGTACCAATATAACCATTGCTATAATCGCCAACATTCTGTCCGGTATAACCAGTTATATATTTAGAATCTTCAATTTTTCCAGTTTGCGCTTGTTCGATCTGCTGTAGAACATCAAGATATGCTTCTGCTGTTTGGACATTTGTTTCCAATTCAGCACGTTCAGCCGCCCAACCAGCTCCTCTATCTTTCGGGTCAATGGCGTCAAGCTCTTGTAACTTTTGCTTATATTGCTCAAGCTCGTCCGTGGTATTTTGAATCTCGGTCTGTGTTTCTTGGAGATTCTTGTTGGCATCTTCAAATGATGGATGTGCCTCGTCATAGGCGTTCTTGATTGCACGAATTGTTTCCGCAAGTAATGCGATTGCAGCAACTACCCCACCAACAATAAGGGCAATTTTACCACTAGCAAGCATACCAAGGAACGAATCACCGCCAACTCCAAGATTCTTGAGTTGTAAGCCAACTTCTGCAATTTTGCCAATGGTTTGACCTGCAATACCAGTAAGCCCCGTCATACCAGTAGTTAACAAGCCAATTCTAGTAATAGCCGCTCCAACATCATTATTAGCAAAGTCTAACATAGATGTGCCAGCTTCTAAGAATCCCTTAACAACATCCTTAGATAAGACACGATTTGCGAAATCCTCAAATTCAGCTTTGAGAGCATTTTCTTTTGCCTCTAAGCTCTCCATATAAGCCGCATTTTCCTTAGCAGCAGAACCAGCAGACTCTAGCGCGGTATTAGTTGCATCGATGGCGTGTTGGAAATTGGACATAACACTGGCGAGGACTTTATATTGATTTTGCTTAAATATTAAATGAGAGTGCTAATCTCACCCAATGATATTATCAATTTCTTGTTTATATCTCTTTGTTTCGTGTTTATTTTGAATCCACCATCTTGGTATTGCTAAGAATCCTATGTTGTTTTCAATGCAATATTTCTCTTTAATTTTATCTATTTTTTGTCGTTCTTCAAGAGATTGCCGAAACATTGGATTCTCATAATAATGTTGGTCTCCATTCACCTCAATGACATAATTATGCGATGGCAAATAAAAATCAAACGGCAATGCTCTTTTGTGACGACAATCGTCAAACCTAAATTCTCTAATATATTTAACGCCTTTTTCTATCAAATATTGCTCCACATAATACGATAGATTTGATTGTTTCTTAATACACTTCTCACATCTAAATCTATTCGTTTCAACTATTTGACTCCACGTTGCCATATATTCAGAACCACAATCACAACAAGCGAATCTGAGATAATCAGCTCTCACCTCTATACTTTTATTATCCGGTTCTAACAACTTAACCGGATAATTATTTGATATAAGAAACAACTTCATATTCTCTATTGTGTATGGGTTAAGTTTATGGAATTTTATCGGCGTTGTTCTATTCATTAAATTTGGTAACGTCACTTTATACTTATAACCATCTGTATCTTGTATACAAATTGAACGATATGATGCAAGTGTATTTGGGATTAAAGAATACCCCAACCCAGATATTATAGAATTTATATATTCTGGGGCATATTTACTATCCCTTGCTCTCCCGCATTCATTGCAGGTGTCTTTCTGGTTTATCAATAAATGGTTATAACATAGAAAATAATGCTTGCCGCATTTACATCTAAACTCCAACTTATCTTTTTCACTTTTTGGGTTCTCTGTTGAAAGCAACTCACATTCAAGTTCGTTTTCTTTTATGAATAGATTCAAATTGTGTAACGTATATGGATTTCGTGTAGAATATCTAGCAAAACTGACCGTTCTCCTATCTTGTATATTGTCTAGTGTTAAACTATATTCATATCCATACTCATCAATACAGTGCATTTTGGCTTTACTTGAAACATATACGTCGTCTTTTAGCTTTAGTCCTCTTGACATCAATATATCATCGACTTTTTCCTTAGTTAGTCTTGATATGTTTCCACCTTCCTCCATCACTTCTATTTTGATAATATCATTGCCTACGCCTTTCGCATAGGAATAGAACATATTTTATATTGTAATATATAATTACAATACGCAGACTCTTTCAGCGACTAGCACTATCGCCTACTCTACTCGCTTCGTCCGTTAAACGGCTTATTCTAGCTAATGCTAGTTATATTTACCAATACATATTGGTTGCTTTCGATGTTCGTTGAGCGTTCATCTATATTCCAATAGATGCTTCGTTGCGGATTGACCATATATCCTTATCTCTTTTACCATGCTCTAAATGATTGGTTTAGACCCTTATTATGTCACCATAATAAGTTGGTGTATAAGGCTCTTAGGCATCCATGCAAATGCACAGATAACAAGTTCGACCCTGTTCTTTCCCGTCAATTAAGTCTGTCTCTGGCTAAATCAATTTAACCAGCTAGCGTATCACCTAATGCGACACGTTGCGCATCGGTCATCGCATCCCATTTTGGCTTTAACTCGGATAATACATCAAATGTGCTCTTTAGGCTGCCATCTGTCTTTTCAACTTGAATGCCATACTCTGCAAGCGCGTCTTGGTTCTTTACGATTCGAGCTGCAATAGTAGATAGACCACGCGCAACCTGAGACGCGCGCCCTTGCATGATTTCTGTGCCTGCTGTTACAAGCCCTATCACGGATTGGAATGAGTTGCCATAAGTAGCCATACCACTAGAGGCAATTTCCATAGCATTGGAAATATCGTTTGTTCCAACACTAAAACGATTAGCCACTTCGTTGTATGCGTTAATTACTGTAGTAGCGAAACTCGCATCTTCACCGAATGCGCGAATCTGCGATGTAATAGACGCAGCAGCATCGCTAGCCGAAACAGCCGTATCTGCAATATTTTGATATTGTGCCGCAACTTGAGCCAATATTGCTGAATCTGCATTGTTAAATCCAGACTTCCTGAAGTTAGTTGCAGCTTCAACCATCTCTGACGGTTATAAATTATCTAATATATCCCCAATCATTGTCATACTTTTCTTGGGCGTTTACTTGTGCTATATCTTTTTCGCGTTGCTTTCTGTTGATTTCCATATAATCATCTGGGTTTTTGCGCTTTGTTGTATAGCCGTCCATACAACATCTATATGTAAACCAACAAA
>OIZL01001622.1_pt1 | contig 11677 bp, 11 predicted proteins | sample 1588541 | NCBI WGS metagenome assembly OIZL01 (sample SAMN03283285) | human gut metagenome | biome: human-associated habitat; material: feces | host: Homo sapiens | place: Peru | collected 2012 | reverse complement strand
GAAGAAAGAAAAAATAAAAAAACAGAACCTTATAAAATAATAGTGGAAAAAAATAAGAATGTTATAAATTTAATTGTATTAATGTTTGTAGCAGCCTTTACGGGGCTTCTAACTCCAATAGGAGATACACCATATACATTATTACCAAGGCTAATGCAAGGAAATACAACACAAAATATTAGTGAACATCAGCCATTAACTTTAATAAACAATAAAGAGATGTTAGCTGTATTTACTATATTTATAGCACTTTTAATATTTACGGATACAAAAGCTACATTAAGAGATTTCTTTATGTTAGCGGGCCTTACACTATTAACTCTTATGACTAGAAGACAGGCATCAATGTTCGTTATAATATGTGGATTTATATTTGCTAAAATGGTTGCAAGCTTTTTGGTAAAATATGATAAAGATGGAACAAAAAAAATAATGCAATTTATGACATCACTACTTGGAAAACTATTTACAATTTTATTTGTTATACTTATATTGGTGATTATACATGATAGATATGTTAGAAAAAGCATATGAAATATATGATAAAATAAAAGATATAAAATACGGATGGACAGATAAAAATGGCAATATTTATGAACATATACAAGATGGTCTTGAAAAAAAATTTGTATTTCAATCAACTGAGCAAATAGAAAAATCAAGGGTTGGAATATGCTGGGAAACTGTAGAACTATCAAGAAAATATTTAGAAGATAACAACATTCCATGTAAAACATATTTTTTTGTAATACCTAATGGTAAATTCTATTGTCATAGTATATTAGTATTTAAAGCTAATGATAAATACTATTGGTTTGAAAATAGTTTTGTTGATATGAAAGGTATAAAAGAATTTAATTCATTAGATGAAGTAATATATTGTATCCTAGATAATTTTAAAAAAATAGTAAATGGTAACGACTTTAACATAAATAATATTAAAATATATGAATATAATAAGCCTAAAGATGGAACTAACTGTGTATTATTCTATTTTCATTGCTTTAGAGGTAAAAATATAACCAAAAAGTATTTAATAAATTACTTGAATTCAATTGAAGAGAAAAATAAATAATGCTATAATTATCATAATAAATAAGGATGTGATAATGTGAAACTTTATATAGCAGACAAAGAAAAATTGACTACCTATGATCTACCTGAAAAAATAAGTGAAAGTTTTTTATTTTCATATACACCCGTTACAACAAATATAGAAATATTTATAAGTATATATTCTAAAGATGGAAACTGGTTTATTAAAAATACAAACGATTTTACCATTAATGGCAAAAATGAAGATATAAAAATAGGTACATATGAAACATATGCTATTAAATTTAAAGGTACTATTGATACAGTATATCTTTATACATATGAAGGCTATAATAATATTTATAAAGATATATTAGTTGAAAACTTTAATAACATAACAATTGGAAGTAACCCACAAAATGCAATAATATATTCAAATAGTTTAACAGCACCAACACAAATAACAATAAAAACAGAAGAAAATGCTAAATACTTAAATGTCACAGAATATGAAACAAAAGTATATGTTAATAAGAGAATAGTCAATAATAAAAAATTACTATATACTGGAGATACTATATTTCTAAATAATTTAAAAATGATATGGATGGGATCATTCATAAGAGTATTTTTTTCAAAAGATAATATTTCATTCAATAGTAGCATTCCAATAATAGAAAAAGAGGTTGTAAATAATTCACAATATTTAAACTATGACATGAAAGAAAATGATGATGATCTATATAGCGATGATGATTTCTTTTTTCATAAACCAAGACTCACAATTGGATATGATGAAGAAGAAATAACAATAGACTCACCTACTAACAAAGAATCGAGAGATGAATTACCATTAATATTCACATTAGGTGCTAGTATGACAATGGTTATAACATCTTTCGCAACATTATATAGAAGTATATCTAACTATAATCAAGGAAGAGGTTCCAAAGCAGAATTAATTATTTCAATTATAACCGCTCTAGCCATGATAATATGTAGTTTCTTAATACCAAAATTATCTACGATGTATAATAGAAAAAGAAAGAAAAAAAGAGATGAATTAAGAGAAAAGAAATATACTGAATATTTAGAACAAAAACAAATAGAAATAAATAAAATAATGAAATATGAAAGTCAAACTCTTTATGATAATAATCCATCAGCACAAGAATGCTTTGATAATCTAATTGGAATGAAAAATAGATTATGGGAAAAAGAAATAGCAGATAATGATTTTCTAACTATTAGAGTTGGTACAGGTAATGTTCCTTCATCTATCAAAGTAAATGCTCCTGAAGAAAAATTTACACTAGACCCAGATGGACTTATACAAAGAGCACACTCTATAGCAAAAAATGCAGAAACACTTGTAAACGTACCATCAACTATATCATTATGTGAAAACTTTATTTCATCAATAATATGTAGTTATCCTAACTCAGAAGCATTCATAAATGGAATTATATTGCAATTAATAACACTACATAACCCAAAAGATTTAAAAATAGTATTCTTAACAAGTAAAAAGAATTCATACAAATGGGAATATTTAAAATTAATACCACACATATATTCAGATGATAAAAGTATTAGATATTTTTCAGATGATGAAGATGAAGCAAAAAAAGTATTAAAAGAAATAGATGAATTATATAATTCAAGAAAAGAAGAAATTAAAAATGCATCACAAGATATAAATGAAGAAATAGAAAAAACTGATTATTATAAAAGTTTTAGTCCATATTATTTAATAATAACTGATAACTATAGAAAATATAAAAATTTAGACTTCATAAACAAAATAACTACATTTAACAAGAATATAGGATTCTCACTTCTTATTTTAGATAACACTCTTAAAAATTTACCAAACCAATGTAACAAATATACATATGTAACAGATAAATTAAGTTGCATTTTTGAAAAAGATTATACAAAAAGTAAACAATTAAATTTTACAACTGAAGTATTTGATAATCTTGATATGTATAGAGCGGCTAGAGAACTATCTAATGTACCAATACAAACTCTATCAGAATTATATAGTTTACCTAATATGATATCATTTTTAGAAATGTATAATGTTGGTAATATAGAACAATTAAATATAAGCAATAAATGGTCTTCAAGTAACCCTATAGCATCCCTACAATGTCCAATCGGAGTAAGTCCATCAGGTGAACTATTTAAATTAGATTTACATGAAAAAGCACATGGACCACATGGACTCATAGCAGGTTCAACTGGTAGTGGTAAATCAGAGTTCATAATTACATATATTTTATCAATGGCAATAAATTATCATCCAAACGAAGTACAATTCGTACTTATAGACTATAAAGGTGGTGGACTTGCTGGAGCATTTGAAAATAAAGAAACAGGTATTAGAATACCACACCTAGCAGGAACAATAACTAACTTAGATATAAGTGAAATGAATAGAACACTAGTATCAATAAACAGTGAAATGAAAAGAAGACAAAAGAAATTCAATGAAGTTAGAGATAAATTAGGCGAAAGTACAATTGATATATATAAGTACCAAAAATATTATAGAGAAGGTCTTATTGATGAACCAATTCCTCACTTATTCATAATCTCTGATGAATTTGCAGAATTAAAAAGTCAACAACCAGAATTTATGGATGAATTAATAAGTACAGCACGTATAGGACGTTCCCTTGGCGTACACTTAATACTTGCTACACAAAAACCAGCAGGCGTAGTAAATGATCAAATTTGGTCAAACTCAAAATTCAAAGTATGTTTGAAAGTTCAAACAAGACAAGACAGTATGGAAATGTTAAAGCGCCCAGAAGCAGCCTCAATTAAAGAAACTGGTAGATTCTATTTACAAGTTGGTTACGATGAATTATTCGAACAAGGCCAATCAGCATGGTCAGGAGCACCATATATCCCAACTGAAAAAGTAATTAAAAAAATCGATGATTCAATTAATTTTATAGATAATACAGGAACAATAATCAAATCAATAAATAACATAAATCAAAACAAAGAAATAAATCAACCAAAAAATGGTGATCAACTTACCAATATAGTTAAATATTTAAATGATATCGCCATAAGAGAAAATATAAGTAAAAAACAACTTTGGCTAGATAGTATCCCTGAAGAAATATATTTATCAAACATAATGACAAAATATAATTTCCAACCAAAACCATTTGAAATTGAAGGCATAATTGGTGAATACGACGATCCAGCCATACAACAGCAAGGATTACTTTCAATAAATTTTACTAAAAATGGAAATACATTAATATATGGAATTCCAGGTTCAGGCAAAGAAAATTTATTAACAACATTAATCACATCAATATGCACTAAACATAGAACAGAAGAAGTTAATATTTATATAATGGATTTTGGAGCAGAAACACTTTCAAAATTCAAAGATTATCCACAAGTTGGAGACATTGTTTACATTGATGAAGTAGAAAAAGCAAATAGTTTATATACATACTTAAATAAAGAAATAAACAAAAGAAAAAATTTATTTAATAATTATTCAGGAACTTATTCTAACTACATAAAACAAAGTGGTAAAACACTACCTAATATAATATGCATTATACATCAATATGAAAACATGCTAGATAATCTAAATTCACTATCAGAAAAATTTATAAACCTATTTAAAGAAGGTCCTAAATTTGGTATAACATTTATATTAACAAACTCATTAATAACAGGTATTCGTATTAAAGTATTACAACTATTTCCTAACAAACTAACATTAAAGCTAAATGACAAAGATGACTATAGATACGTAATAGATGCTCCAAGAAATCTAATACCAGCAAAATATTTAGGAAGAGGTCTTGTAAAACTAGATAACAAGGTTCTTGAATATCAAACAGCATATGTATCTAAACCAGATGATATTAATAAAACTATTACGGATTTTGCAACAGCACTCAAAAATGCTAAAATCAAAAAAGCCCCTGCAATACCTACTCTACCAAAATTCTTCACAGTAGATAAATTAATTAATACAAATTACACATTAGATAAAGTTCCAGTAGGTATTTCAAAAACAAAACTTACAACTGAAACATATAATTTCAATGAAAATTATTCACCAGTAATTACTAACAACTTAAGTGATAATATTCACTTTATATATGGACTTATCGAACTATTAAAACAAATTCCAAATACCAAAGTAAGAGTTATTGATGTGTTAGATTTATATAAAAATTCACAAGGTGTTAATATATTCAATAAAGATTTTGAAACAATAATCAAACAAATAAGATTAGAAACACTTGATGATGATAATTTAGATCACACAAACATCTTTATAATTATTGGACTTGGAGCATTTAAAAATAACGTTCCAGAAAAAACACAAAAAACATTTAAATATGTATTCAGTAAAATTAGAGAATATAAAAGAAATAAATTTATAATATATGATGACTATAATTCTTACAAAAGTTTAGAAGTCGAAGAATGGTTTAAAAACATTGATAAATCAACAGGTATATGGTTAGGTGAAAATGCTGCAAATCAATTATCAATTAAAATGCCAAATCTTACATTAGAAGAAAGAAAACTTTTATTTAATCAAATTGGATATATAGTTAAAAATAGTTCTCATACAATTATTAGATACATAGTAGACAAGGAGTTTGATAATGAAAAATAAAGTATTAGTTGAAATATATATACCACAATTGGATGAAGTTTATAACATATATTTACCATTAAACAAAAATATAGCAAACATAATAACATTAATTGGTAAATCAATATGTGAACTTAAAAGAATAGATAATTTTGATTATAATTCATTATCATTATATAATAGAGAAACAACAATTAAATACAATCCAAATAGTATTTTAAAAGAAACCAATATACGAAATGGTTTTAGACTTATATTAATGTAAATTAAATGATTTAAAAAGTAGATATTTTTAAGAAAATACCTACTTTTAAATTGCAACTAATGATAAATTTGACGCTTTCACACACAACAAAAAAACTAATCATTTTAGATTAGTTTTATTCTTCAATTAAATTGATATGAAAATCTTTATCGAGTATTTCTCTTGATTCGCACTTGGCTATTGAAGCAATACAGTCATCATTAAACGTTTGAAAATTCTTAATAGAATCCTCTAACCAAGATTCATCAGTAGTACAAGTCTTAGTATTATCAGTTAACTTGCCTGGTAAACCATTCAAATAACCACTATACGAAAAGTCAGGAACATCTAATGAACTTGCCTTTGATTTAGCAGATTCAAGAGAAACCTTAGCATTACCAACTTTTAATATTACTAGTTTTCTTACATCACTAGATATATAATTTAATTTTGTCATAATTATACCCTCGAAGACTTTCTTATTGTGTCATCTAAATAAACACATATATCAAATAATGTTGAAGAAAAAATATTAAGTTCTTCACCATAATCAGTATACACTAATTTATCAGTTTGTGCCTTATCATAATACTCTTGAGCTGCATCGCCCTTCCAAACTACTTCTCTAGAATCTTCTATTGTTTTAAAAAAAGATTCAATATCCTGATTATAATTCTTTACGCAAGAATCAAAATCAGCAATTAATTTCTTAAATTCATCAGTATTTGCTTTAATTGTTGTCATTTGTTATCCCTCACGTTCCTCAGCTTCTGCCTGTCTAATAAGTTCGTAGTAATGACTTATCTCAGCTTCAATACTTATAATCTTTTGTTTGATAGCAGGTATGACACCACCACTAATTGTAGAAATAATATCATCAATTGATTTCTTATTATCTTTGATAGAATTATTATCAGCAGTTATTTCATTAACAGTATAGCTAGCCTGCATACCATCAACAGCCTCATTAAGAAATGAAGATGCTTTTCTTAAATCAGGTAGCAACGCATTCAAAGCTGTCTGCAACGCAACAAACCTCTTTTTTAAAGTATTAAGCTTAGTTATTTGTTGATAATAATATGCAATACCTAACATACACTATTCCATACGATTTACTTTGATTAAATCTTCAGGATCTGCCTCTTTATGTTTTTCAACATCGTTAACTTTAACAGCAGCCTGTTGTGCTTCATATGCTGCACCAACTGTAGCTAATGCTTCTTTAAATGTATCAAAATATCTAACAATAGAACCTATTTCTTTACAAGTTTCTTCAATGTAACCATCAACTTTTTGAATTTGTGCAGCACCATAAACACCGTCACCAGTATTAATCTCATAACTTTTAATTTTTTCAATTTCTGCTTCTACAGTAGTTGTATATTCTTCTACTGCACTTTGCATAGTTGATATTTTTTCAGCTTTAATAGCTTTTATATCAAAATTCATATATAACTCTCCCTTCTATTATTTTGAAATTAAATTACTTTGGAACTCTGTCCATTGTGAAATAATTGATCCAACTTCTTTACCAACAGCCAATTTATATGCTTCAATTTGCTCATTAACATGTGAAGCATGTTGATCAAATTTAGCAAGATAATCTTCTCTATCTTGTCCACTCCATCCTTCTTCTAGTGCTGTATGTACTTTAGCAGTATCACTAATTGCTTCTTGAGTTTTTGTTATTTGATTGCAAAAATTAGTATATGCCTCCTTAATAGCACTCTCTGTAATACCAGCAGACCATTCTGCTGAACCACTTCCAAATCTTTGGATATCAAATTTAATTGTTGACATTGATAATGTCCCCTCCTTCCATATGTTTTTTGACATCAACTAAAGATACAGATGAATCTTTATTTTTAAAGCTTGTACATAAAATCTTAAAATCATCAATATAAGAAGATAAGTTTTCTTTAAGTACAGGCATCAAACTAGATAATTCATTATATTTAAGTTTGATTGAATCAGCAACTTCTCCTTTTAAGGTATCATCTAATTTACTCATTATTTTATCCATATCATCTAAATACTTTGATATATTAGTATATAATGACATTAAATCATTAATAAGTACTGCTGTTTTATCATCATAATATGCAACTACATCTGACATATAAACATCACCTATATCCTCTAATAATAATTTATCACAATAAAAATAATAATTCAATAATATTTACATAATTTTACACATATTATTTCTTTTGAAGAAAAAACAATTTTAGCCTATTAAAAAATGAGCAAAACTCACTTATTTTTCAGTTCTTAACTGAACTGTAACCACATTATTTTTTTCATAAAATATAACATAATAAAAACCCAAGAAATTTTATCTTGAGTTTTAAAGTTTAATTTTTAGAACCACTACCTGTTAATGTAACTGTCAATGTCTTCTCACTACCATTTCTACTTACAGTAATTTTAACTTTATCTCCAATATTATATTTATAAAGTTGATATCTAAAGTAAGATGAATTATTTACTTCAACATCACCTACTTTTATTATTTTATCTCCTTTTTTAATACCAGCATTATCAGCAGGGCCATCTTTTTCCACATATTCAACATAAAGTCCAGTTTCACCACTAAAATAATTAGTCGCATCATAAATACTTACTCCAATATATGGTCTTGATATTTTTTGTCCACTTATAATTGTTTCAGCATTCTTTAAAGCATCTTCAATTGGAATAGCAAATCCCATACCTTCTATTTGTGAACTAGCTAGCTTCATATTAGTAATTCCTATTACTTCACCATTAGAATTACATAAAGGACCACCACTATTTCCACTATTAATAGCTGTATCTGTTTGAAGTACACTCATAACATAATTATCAACTTGAACCATTCTATTTTTTCCACTTAAAATTCCTCTTGTAACACTCCATGAATAAATTGATGAATCGACTGGAGTACCAACAGCAAAAGTAGTATCTCCTATTCTCATATTTTCACTACTTCCTGTTGCTGCTACACTAATCACTTTATCTTTATCAACGGCTAGAACAGCAATGTCAGAATACTCATCATAACCCACAACATTAACTTCTTCTTCCTTATCATTAGTAAAAACAACACTAACATTACTTCCACCACTAATAACATGATAGTTTGTTAAAATATATCCATATTTTGAATCTGTTTTAAATACAAAACCACTACCAGTTGAATACAACTTTCCTCTAGTATAATTTTTTACTGTAACAACTGAATCATATACTTTTTCTACTGCATCAGCTATACCAGCATCAGTAACTGTTACATCTTTGATAGTTTTAGTTGTTTCAACTACAAGATTTTTTAAATAAAATTCATAAAAAATACCAAAAGCAAGTAAACATACGCAAAATGTTATAATAGCATAAGTAATTCCTTCCTTATGATCTTTTTTATAAGTCTTAGTTTTAACTTTCACTTCACTTTCATCAACATCAATTGTTCTCTTTTCCTTATCTTCTTTTTTCATCTTTTCACCTCTAAATAATATTTTATTTCTAAATTGTTAACATTTTGTGAAAAAATTATTAATTTTTTATTAAATTTATTGTTAGCAATTATTATTTAATACATTACATATTATACCACATTTTTTAAAAAGCAAAATAAAAAAACTAGTTAGACTAGTTATTTTAAATCATGGGGCGCAATATGAGAATCGAACTCATGCATAACGGGACCACAATCCGCCGTGTTAACCACTTCACCAATTGCGCCATGAACAAGGAGTATTATATCAAAATAGTTGCAATATTTCAACACTTTCTCCATATTTTTTATATTATTTATGAAATTTATTCATATTTCCATGTAAGCAATAAATATAAAACATCTCTCATTCCATAATTATAATATTCATCCTTAAAATATTCTGGATTTCTAGTATATGTTCTTATGGTTTCTATTGTAATAACTGGATAAGAATATTTAAGTGAACAAGAATTATTGATATGTTTATCAGTAGAAAGTCTACCAGTTTTACTACTCATAATAAATCCATTAGCAAGTTCAGCCATAAAGTCAGTAACAGAACCATCATTTCCCTCGCCAACTTCTTCAGAAGATAATCCATAAACCGTATATTTATTAATTTTTGCTATATCTTTAGCAAACTTATTAGTAATTTTATTAAATTTGTTTGATAAGTTTGGTTTTCCAGCATATATTACTCTACCTTGACTATGCAAATTAACATAGGCATAAACATTTTTATAGTGTTTTAACATAAAATACATTGCTGCTCTTGTCTCAGGTTCACTTCCAAGTTCTTCTCCACCAAAATATGCAGTTTTACTTGTTGATTTTGTTAATGATACATTGTATAAAAGCTTTTTACCTTTAAAATATAATCCAGCATTTTGAACTGGATAGTTTCTATTTAAATCAACACCATTCGCATTACTTTTAATATTTTCAAAATCAATATTATCTTTATTTTGATACATCCATAAATTCTTATTATTTAAAGAATCTGCACCAAAATTATATACCTCATATCCATCAGGATTCATACATATAATAACAGCCAATTTAACGTTTTTTAATAAAGATATAGTTTCTTCATCACCAGATTCATAATCATTAACTAATTCGCTTAAAAATTTAGTTAAAATAAGTGTGTTAGCAATCTCTGCTGCATGAATATTTGCATCTAAATACAATACTTTATTACCTGTACCAATTTCCAATCCATATAGATTTCTATTATCAACAGACTTACCTATATTTTCTACTTTAACAATAGAACTTTTATTTAACATTTTAATAATATTTTCAATTTCAGAATAATGAAGTTTAGTATCAAAATTATAATCTATATAAGAATATTTACCTTCTTTATTTAAATAATTCTCTTTTTTATCAAGAACAGATTTATAACTATCAATATTCATACCATCCGCAAATATCGTATCAATAGAAGATTCATGATCAGATTCAATACTATCAGTAATAAAAGTTTTATAATCAATTGTATTTATATTGTTAATAGTATCACTAGACTCATCTTTACCAAAGAAAGTTTTAATAACAATAAATAAAACAAAAAAGACACATATAAAAAACAAAATAATTCTATATTTTCTTTTTAATCTTCTTTTTTTTCTAACTGTTGGCATATATATCCTCCAAATATATTTTAACATAAATATAAATAAAAAATTTAAAAATAAAACAAAAAGACAAATTATATACATAACTGTCTTTTTTATACAAATAAAAAAATTGGCAACTTGCTATCTTCGCTTACACTATTTTCGCCGTTAAAGTGCTTAACTTCTCTGTTCGGTATGGGAAGAGGTGTATCCACTTTGCTATCGTCACCAATTAAATGTATTATACCATAATTGTTCTCTGGAAACAAGATAATGTGACTTTCTATATCAAATTATTAAAATGATTAAACTATCGATCTATTAGTATTAGTCAGCTCAACATATCACTATGCTTACACATCTAACCTATCAACCTTGTCGTCTACAAGGGATCTTATATCTTGAAGATAAAGAAAACTCATCTTGGAGAGGGCTTCTCGCTTAGATGCCTTCAGCGATTATCCCTTCCGAACATAGCTACTCTGCACTGCCACTGGCGTGACAACAGATACACCATCGGTTCGTCCTTTCCGGTCCTCTCGTACTAGGAAAAGCACTCCTCAATTTTCTAACGCCCACTACGGATAGAGACCGAACTGTCTCACGACGTTCTGAACCCAGCTCGCGTGCCGTTTTAATGGGCG